>Ga0116162_10000007_pt1 | contig 246842 bp, 209 predicted proteins | sample AD_UKC105_MetaG_FD_89875 | JGI IMG/M metagenome (GOLD analysis project Ga0116162, IMG submission 89875) | Active sludge microbial communities of municipal wastewater-treating anaerobic digesters from Hong Kong - AD_UKC105_MetaG | ecosystem: Engineered > Bioreactor > Anaerobic > Digestate...
CCCACGTAGTCGAGGTCGAAGGCGGACTTCTCGGGTTGCTCTACGGGGATCTCGAGCATCACTTTCGTAGCAAGCTCTATAAAGTTTATTTTCAATATCTTCGATACGAACGGGAACGATCTTGACGCTCTCAGGTTGCACTCGATCACCTTGATGTCGTTCTCCTTTGCCAGGAACTGGATGTTGAAGGGTCCCGAGATGTTGAGTGCCCTCGCAATCTCACGTGTGATCTGCTTGATGCGCCGGATGGTCTGCACATAGATCTTCTGCGCCGGGAAGAGGATGGTGGCATCGCCGGAGTGGACACCCGCGAACTCCACGTGCTCGGAGATGGCGTAGACCACCAGCTCTCCATTTTGCGCCACGGCATCCATCTCGATCTCCTTGGCCTCCTCCACGAATTCGGAGACCACTACAGGATATTTGGCCGACACCTCGGTGGCCAGCGTCAGGAAGCGCTCCAGCTCATCCCTGTTGGAGCAGACGTTCATCGCCGCCCCGGAGAGCACGTAGGAGGGGCGTACCAGCAGGGGGAAGCCCACCTCATCCACGAAGCGGTGTATCTGGTCGAGCGTGGTGAGCTCCTGCCAGCGGGGCTGGTCGATGCCCAGCCGGTCGAGCATGGAGGAAAACTTGTGGCGGTCTTCGGCGTTGTCGATGCTCCTGGCGGAGGTTCCCAGCAGCCTCACGCCAGCGTTGTCGAGCTTCACCGCAAGGTTGTTGGGGATCTGCCCGCCCACGGAGACGATGACCCCGTGGGGGTTCTCCAGCTCGATGATGTCCATCACCCGCTCATAGGAGAGCTCGTCGAAGTAGAGCCGGTCGCACATGTCGTAATCGGTGGAGACGGTCTCGGGGTTGTAGTTGATCATCACCGAGCGGTAGCCCTCGCTGCGCACGGTGTTGAGGGCGTTAACCGAGCACCAGTCGAACTCCACCGAGGAGCCGATGCGGTAGGCTCCGGAGCCCAGGACAATCACCGAGCGGTGGTCACCAAGGTAGTGCACATCGTTCTCGGTGCCGTTGTAGGTGAGGTAGAGGTAGTTGGTCTGTGCGGGGTACTCGGCCGCGAGGGTATCAATCTGCTTGACCACGGGCAGCAGCCCGCGCTTTTTACGGTAGCTGCGGATTGTGAGGGGTGCCTCGTCGCTGACCTGCTCTTTCCAAAGTGCACGTGCCACCTGGTAGTCGGAGAAGCCCTGTTGCTTGGCAAGTTGCAGCAGCTCGTCGAACCCGTTGTTTTGTGCCGCGCTGAAGTCGATCGCTTCCGGCTGGTATGCTTCCAGCGTTTCCGCCGTTTGTACAATGCGATGGAGCTTGCGCAGGAACCACTTGTCGATCTTTGTCAGTGCATGGATCTCATCCACGGTGTATCCCTTGCGGAAGGCTTTGCTGATGACGAAGATGCGCTGGTCGGTGGGTTCGTGCAACGCCTTGTCGATGTCGTCGATCTTCAGCTCCTTGTTTTCCACGAAGCCGTGCATGCCCAGACCAATCATGCGAAGCCCTTTCTGAATGGCTTCCTCGAAGGTGCGACCGATGGCCATGATCTCGCCCACTGATTTCATGGAGGAGCCAATCTCCTTGGAGACGCCACTGAACTTGCCCAAGTCCCAGCGTGGGATCTTGACCACGATGTAGTCTAGTGCCGGCTCGAAGAAGGCGCTGGTGGAGCGGGTGACCGAGTTCTTCAGGTCGAACAGTCCGTAGCCGAGTCCCAGCTTGGCTGCCACGAACGCCAGCGGGTAGCCTGTAGCCTTGGAGGCGAGTGCCGACGAGCGGCTCAGGCGGGCGTTCACCTCTATCACGCGGTAGTCCTCCGACTCGGGGTCGAAGGCGTACTGTACGTTGCATTCGCCCACGATGCCGATATGGCGGATGATGCGGATGGCGAGCTCCCGCAGCTTGTGGTACTCGCTGTTGGTGAGTGTCTGCGAGGGGGCGACCACGATGCTCTCGCCGGTATGGATGCCCAGCGGGTCGAAGTTCTCCATGTTGCAGACGGTGATGCAGTTGTCGTATCGGTCGCGCACCACTTCATACTCGAGCTCCTTCCATCCTTTGAGCGACTTCTCGATGAGCAGCTGGTCGGAGTAGTTGAATGCCTTGGTGGCGAGGGCACGCAGCTCCTCCTCGTTGTTGCAGAAGCCGGAGCCCAGTCCCCCGAGGGCGTAGGCGGCACGCACGATGACGGGGTAGTTGAGCGTGCGGGCAGCTGTCAGCGCCTCCTCCATGGTGGCGGCGGCGAAGCTCTTGATGCTTTTCACCCCTATCTGGTCGAGCTTTTTCACGAAGAGGTCGCGGTCTTCGGTGTCCATGATGGCCTGTACCGGTGTGCCCAGCACCGCGACGTTGTATTTCTCGAAGACACCCGACTTGTAGAGCTCCACGCCACAGTTGAGGGCTGTCTGGCCACCGAAGGCGAGCAGGATGCCGTCGGGACGCTCGCGGGCGATCACTTTCTCAACGAAGAGGGGTGTCACGGGCAGGAAGTAGATCTTGTCGGCGGATCCTTCGGAGGTCTGCACCGTGGCGATGTTGGGGTTGATGAGGATGGTCTCCACCCCCTCCTCGCGCAGTGCTTTCAAGGCCTGCGAGCCTGAGTAATCGAACTCTCCCGCCTCACCAATCTTGAGGGCTCCGGAGCCGAGGATCAGCGCTTTCTTGACCTGCATGGGCCCGGCCGGGGCCGTCTCGTATGGGGTTGTGATTGTTTTGTCGTTGGGTTGTATGCTGTTGTTCATCTTATTCCTCCTGTTAAAGCATCTGTACAAAATCTTCGAAGAAAAAGCGGGTGTCGGTGGGTCCACCTGTCGCCTCAGGATGGAACTGCACCGAGAAAAAGGGTTTGCTCTTGTGGCGGATCCCTTCGTTGGTGCCGTCGTTCATGTTCACAAAGTAGGGCTCCCACTCGTTGTTCAAGAGCGACTCATCCACGGCGTAGCCATGGTTCTGCGAGGTGATGAAGCATTGGTTGCTGCCCACCTTGCGTACCGGTTGGTTGTGGCTACGGTGTCCATACTTCAGTTTGTAGGTATCGGCGCCGGCCGCCTTCGCCAGCAGCTGGTTGCCCATGCAGATGCCGAAGATGGGTTTCTCCTGCTGCATCGCCTCACGGATGTGTGCCACCGTGGGGCCGCAGTGGTCGGGGTTGCCCGGTCCGTTGGAGATGAAGAGTCCGTCGTAATGGAGGGTGCTGAAGTCGTAATCCCACGGCACGCGGACCAGCCGTACCTGCTGCTTGAGCAGCTCTCGGATGATGTTGAGCTTCACGCCGCAGTCGACCAGTACCACCGTCTTCTCACCCGCTCCATATTCAATCACCTCGCTGCAACTCACCTTCGCCACCAGATTCTCCTGCTCCGGATCGTAGTACTCCACCTCATCGTCGCGGTCGTAGACAATCTTGCCCAGCATGGAGCCTTTCTCACGCAGCACCTTGGTGAGCATGCGGGTGTCGATGCCACTGATGCCGGGGATGCCTTCCGCCCGGAGCCACTGGCCCAGGCTCTCCACGCTGTTCCAGTGTGAGTGTGCCTCGCAGTAATCCTGCACGATGAGACCGCTGACATGGATGCGGTGGGATTCAAAAAAATCGGAAATTCCGTCTGTTGCGCTTTTGGCGGCAACTCCGTAATTTCCGATGATGGGGTATGTGAGTGTTAAAATCTGTCCTTCGTAGGAGGGGTCTGTGAGGCTTTCGGGGTAACCGACCATTGCGGTGTTGAAAACAACTTCTCCCGATGTGGCCTTTTCAGCTCCAAACGATTGTCCGTGAAAAACCATCCCGTTTTCAAGGATCAATCGCACCGGCTTGTATCTGTGCATAGTGCCAAAAATGTTATGTTGAATTGAACCTTACTGATATCGGAAAACAAAGGTAGCAAAAAAAAGCGAAAAGAGAAACAAACAATAAGCAATCACCCGTTATTTTTAACAAATTGACAACGATTGCTCCTGTTGTCCTGTTCCTGATCACTCCTCCGGGTGCTCCCTCTGCTCCTTGCTGAAACCAAGGATCCACAACACCACCCCCACGATGATCACCACGATGGTGATGATGGGGAAGAATCCGAGCAGGTACTCCCACCCCATCAGGTATCCGAAAAGCAGAAAAGCGGCAGCAATGAGTATCGCAGCAAGGGTTGCCAGCAGCTGTGCCGTGCTCTTATTGAGTCGTGCCATAACCTTTAATTGTATCTGTTTTGATTTTTGGAAGCCAAATATAACATATTTTTCTGAAAACTCCACTTTTCCGCAAAGATGATTATCTTTGCATGCAAAGGGATTTAATAAAATTGAAGGTATGAAAAACAGGATCATTGAGGCAGCGATCATTGCGGTGGGTATCACCCTTTTGGGTTACATGATTCGCTCGGGGTTTGACAGTTTCAAGGAGAGAGATCGCGTGGTGAGCGTGAAGGGGCTGGCAGAGATGGAGGTGGTTGCCGACAAGGTGGTATGGCCCCTGATGTACAAGGATATCGGAAACGAGCTGCTCTCGCTCTACAACAACATCCAAACAAAGAACAACACCATTGTCACCTTCCTGAAAGCCAATGGCATCAGTGAGGAAGAGATCAGTGTCTCACCACCTGAAATCATCGACATGGAGGCGGAGCGTTATGCGGCGCAGGCACCGCAATACAGGTACAACGCCACCTCGGTGATCACGGTCACCTCGACCGACGTGGAGAAGGTGCGCAGACTCATCTCCGGACAGACGGAGCTGTTGAAGCAGGGGGTAGCCATCACCGGCGGTGATTACCGTTACAGCATCCTCTACGAGTTTACCGGATTGAATAAGATCAAGCCCGATATGATAGAGACAGCCACAAAGAATGCACGAGAGGCCGCCGAGAAGTTTGCAGTGGACTCGGGCAGCAAGCTGGGTAAGATACGCAATGCTTCGCAGGGTCAGTTCACCATTACCGACCGTGATGCCAACACCCCATACATCAAGAATGTACGGGTGGTGACCACGGTGAACTACTACCTGAAGAATTAAGGATCTCCTCTCTCAGAGGGAGAATCGTTTTCCGTTTTTCAGGAACAACGCATATTTTTCGGGGTTGAAGGTGTAGTAGAAGGCTCCCCGTTTGGAACTCTCCTTGTCTTTGGCCTCCAGCTTGTCCAACAGATCCATCGTGGTCAGCTTCTTCCGGAAGTTGCGTTTGTCGAGCGGCATCTGGAAGATTGCCTCATAGAGCTCCTGCAACACCGGTAGCGTGAACTTCTCCCTGAAGAAGTTGAAGATCACCGGCTCTGTTGAGACTTTGTAACGAAGCAGACGCAGTGCATCGCTTACCATCTTGTTGTGGTCGAACACCATGTGTGGCAACTCGTTGATGTTCACCCACGTGGCATCATACTCCTTCGCAAGAGAAGTGTCGAACTGTTCCATCTTCACCAGCCCGAAGAAGGCAACAGAGACGACCCTGTTGCCTGTATCCCTGTGGAGATCACCGTAAGCTCCTACCTGCTCCATGTATATGTTTTTCTGCCGGGTGAAATTGAAAAGAATCTTCTCGGCGGCTTCATTCAGTGTTTCCTGTTCATCCATAAAACCTCCCATCAGCGACCATTCGTTCTTCATCGGCTCCACAGGACGACGGGTCAATAACAGATGCAGTTCTTTGTTGCGGAAACCGAGGATGATGCAATCGACGGCAATCAGAAAACGACTTTTGTTGGAGTAGTATGCTGGTATCATCTCACATTAGGGAAAAATAAACAAAATAGAAAAGTTGGGAGGAGACCCTCTTTACAATGAATCCCAGCTCCCAACCCTAAATAATTTTAAATGCTCTTATAGCTTACGGGCACCGTCGCTAATCACCACGTCGTATACCTTTGGCTCATGTCCATATTTAGCCTTGAACTGTGCCTTGGCATCGCTGATGAAGGAGTCGTAGAGCGCATCTTTCACCAGGTTGATGGTGCAACCGCCAAAGCCTCCACCCATCACGCGAGAGCCTGTGACACCATGTGCACGGGCCACATCGTTGAGGAAATCGAGTTCTTCGCAACTCACCTCGTAGAGCTTGCTCATGCCGTGATGCGTCTCGTACATCTTCTGACCTACGGTTTCATAGTCGCCCCGTTGCAGTGCATCGCTCACATCTCTCACCCGTTGTGTCTCTTCGATCACATATTCGGCACGCATGAAGTCTTCAGCAGAGATCTCATCCTGCACCTCTTTGAGCATCTCCATCGATGCATCACGGAGAAATTCGACTTCGGGGTGACGCTTGGCGATGGTACGGGCTGCATGCTCGCACGACTCACGTCGTTTGTTATAGGCTGAGGAGGCCAGTTCATGTTTCACCACGGTGTCGAGCAGCACCAGCTTGTATCCTTTAGGGTCAAATGGAAAGTAGGCATGCTCCATCGACTTGGTATCGAGACGGATGAGATGACCCTTCTTGCCAAAGATGGAAGCAAACTGATCCATAATGCCGCACTTCACACCCACATAATTGTGTTCGGTGCTTTGACCGATGCGGGCCAGCTCAAACTTGTCGATGCCCAGGTGCAACAGGTCGTTCAGTGCAAAGGCATAGGTGCTTTCCAGTGCTGCCGATGAGGACATCCCGGCACCCAGGGGCACATCGCCCGAGAAAGCAGTGTCGAACGTTTTCACGCTGCCACCCCGCTTGATGATTTCACGGCAAACGCCAAAGAGAAATTTTGCCCATCCCTCGCTGGGGAGATCCTCCTCGTTGAGTCCGAACTCGGCATACTCATCCAGGTCGACGGCATATGCCCTCACCTTGTCGCTATCGTTGAAACGGATGGCGGCGATCATGCCTTTGTCGATGGCACCGGGAAAGACAAAGCTCCCATTGTAGTCGGTATGTTCACCGATCAGGTTGATGCGTCCCGGAGAGGTGTACACCTCGGGGCTGTCCTGACCGAATTTTTCCTGAAAAATATTGATGATTTCGTTTTTGGTCATAATGAAAATTGAAATTTTGACATTAATTAATTGCTAACTCTGCGTGAGGTTATGCTTCGTCTGCCACAGAGATGTCACGATTGACATTCTTCGAGCCGATCACGGCGTAATAGAAGAGATAGGCAAGACAGATCAGAACCACCCAGTAGCTGGGGAGGTAACCGGCTGCATCGGCTACGCCTCCCTGAATGGCTGGAACGATTCCCCCACCGGAGACAAGCACCATAAAGATTCCGGAAGCAGCAGCTGTGTATTTGCCCAAACCTTCCACGGCGAGGTTAAAGATGCCACCCCACATGATTGAAGTACAGAGGCCAACCAGTACGATGTACATGGCATTGATGGGAACCTCAGCAAATCCGAACGAGAGTGAACCGGCATTGCGTTCCAGTACCGGCAGGGAGACCATGGTAGAGGTAGAAGAGAAGATGGCCAGCAGAATCAATACCATCCCTACAAAAGAGGTGACGGTAAGCATTGCTTTGCTGGAAACCTTGCTGCCAATGGAGGCACCGACGAGTCGGCCTGCAAGCATCAACAGCCAGTAGGTTCCTGCTACAACACCTGCAATGGTTTTACCCACTTCGGGATGATCGGACAACCAGTAGATCATCACACCGGGTGTTCCAACTTCCACACCAACATATACAAAGATTGCAACGGCACCCAGCACAAAATGTCTGAACTTGAGGGCACCAGTCATCAGCTGTTTGAGAGACTCCTTGTTTTTGGTTACGTAGGGTTCGGGAATGTTCACCGAAAGCAGCACAAAAAAGACCACTGCGAAGACACCCATTGCAATATACATTACGGGAAATACATCTTTGATGTTGGCCTTGGCCGCTTCACCAATCAACACCCCTACAAAAGCAGGGGTAAAGGTAGCCATCACAGAATTGAAAGAACCTCCCACCTGTATGAGCTGATTCCCTTTGTTGCCACCACCACCGAGGGTGTTGAGCATCGGGTTGACCACGATGTTGAGCAGACACATGGAGAAACCGGCGATGAATGCACCCAGGAGGTAAACACCAAAAGCGGCGCTTTGAGGAGAGTGACCTGAGAGATATTGAACAAAGATACCAATGAAACCAACAGCAATGGCTATAAGAGCTGTTTTCTTATACCCCACACGCTGCAACAGGATACCGCCCGGTATTCCCATCACGGCATATGCTATGAAGTTGGCTGCATTACCCAGCAACCCCTGAAAATTGGAAACGCCGAACTGTTCTTTCAATACCTGTCCCATTGGTGCGGCCAGATTGGTCACGAATGAGATCATTCCAAATAGTGCAATCATCATGATGATGGGCACAATTCGATTTGTAGACTGATTTGTTTTAGTGTTCATTTCAAAAAAATTAATTTAGCTATTCGCTTGCTTTGTTGATAACTGTTATATGGAGAATTTATAGGTTGTACGTGACTCAAACTCCTCACCGGGACGAAGGATGGTGGTTGGATAGTCCGGTTTGTTGATGCTGTCGGGATAGTGTTGTGTCTCGAAGCATACTGCCGATCGACAGGGATAATGCTTGCCCTGCTTTCCGGCGAAGTTACCGGTCATCCAGTTGCCGGTGTAGAGCTGGAGACCCGGCTCAGTGGTGTAGATCTCCATCTTGATACCTGTTTTGGGTGATTCGCAGATGCCGGCATAAGCATATTCTCCCGGCGCTGGTTTCTTCAACACGAAGGTGTGATCATATCCATTGCCAAAGCGGAGTTGTTCAAAATCATCGTTGATGCGTTCACCAATGCTGAAGGGTTGCGTAAAATCCATAGGGGTACCTTTCACCGGCTGCGGATCACCATAAGGGATGGCGGTCTCATCGGTGGGAAGGTACGTTTCAGCATTGAGCATCAGCAGATGATCTCCGATATAGGGATCACCCTGTCCGGAGAGGTTGAAGTAGGTATGGTTGGTGAGGTTGAGAATAGTGGTCTTGTCTGTTTCAGCCTTGTAGATGATGTCCAGTGCATCGTCCTCGGTGAGGGTGTAGATGATGGTGACCGAGAGATTACCCGGATAACCCTCCTCCCCGTCGGGTGAGCGGTAGAAGAGCTCTATGCTGCTTTCACTCACCCTTTTCACCTCCCACACCAGGGCATTGAATCCTTTCAATCCGCCGTGCAGGTGGTTAGGGCCGTTGTTGACAGCCAGCTGGTAACTGACACCCTCTAGGGTAAACTGACCTTTGGCTATTCGGTTTCCGACCCTGCCGCAAACAGCCCCAAAATAGGGCTCCTCGGAGGTGAGATAATCATCGATAGAGGGATGTCCCGTCACCACGTCGGTCAGTTGACCCGACTTGTCAGGAACCATCAAGGAAACGATCTTTGCACCGTAGTTGGTTACCGTAACCTCACAGCCTTGCTTGTTTGTCAAAGTGTATAACCCGGTTTGCCTGCCATCCACACTTTTTTCAAATGCTTCCGCAAGCAAACCGGATTTGCTATACATTGCTTTCATGTAATTTTCCTGGTTTTAAAGATAAGATTGAGATGAAGATTGATCTTTTGTAAAAGTGATGTAAAATTAACACAGTTTTCATTTATGGCCTAAACAAAAAGTGTGTTGTATAACATATAACCAATAATTAACATTTAATCTTACCGGTTGTACCATTCAAAAAACCTTGCTTTTTCAATCTTATCTGGTTTATATCAATTGTTTAAAAATTCACTATGCAACTTATTCTTTCTGGTGACCAACACCTTGTCGATCCGGTTGCCGTCGAGATCAACGATTTCGAAATGGAGGTTGTCATATTCAAAGGTATCACCCACGACAGGCATCTTGTTGATGCATGCGAACACGAAACCTGCCACGGTGGCGTAATCGATCTTATCGAAATCGACAATGAACTCTTCGTCGAGGCGGGTCAGGGTCTCTATGGGAGCCTCACCGCTCACCAGCGCAGAGTGTTCGTCACGCTGAAAATAGAGTGGATCGGCCGTCGACTCATCACTCTCCTCGGGGATGGTACCCACCAGGTTTTCAAAGATGTCATGTATGGTGATGATGCCATCGAGGCTGCCATACTCGTCAACCACCACCGCCACGAACCTGCGTATGTTCTTGAAGTTCTCCAACACCTTTTGTGCGCGCAGGGTACTGGGCACGATGATTGGCTCCATGATGAGATCTTCAATCTCGAACGCTTCGCGGTTGTAAAGTCGCAGTAGAAGGTCGCGTACGGTGATGGTCCCCACGAACTCATCGATGGAGCCGTGACAGGCAAGTATCTTGCTGTGCCTTGTCTCCAGCAGATCATGTATGATCTCCTCCCTCCCCTTGTCGATGTCTACCCACTCCACATCGGTGCGGTGCGTCATCAGGTGTATCGCCTTCTTGTCGGAGAAATAAAACACCTGCTCGTGGATGATGTTCTCCTCCGCATCGATCACACCCTCACGGGATGCGGTTTTCAGCATTGCCCGCAGCTCCATCTCGGAGACCACCTCACTTCGGGGTCTGATGCCGATCAGCTTGTTGATGAGACTTGTGGAAAAGGAGAGCACCTTCACGAACGGGTAGAAGACAATGCTCACCAAATGGATGGCAGGGGCGACAGCGATTGCCAGCTTCTCCGGGTTGTTCAGTGCCATTGTCTTTGGCACCAGCTCGCCGATCACGATGGAGAGATAGGTGATTAGAACCACCACCACCACCATGGCAATGGCATCGGCAAATGGGGCCAAGGGAGCGAACTGTTGGAAGAAAGGTACCAGGTATTCGGCAAAAGCTTGTCCACCGTAAGCACCGTTGATGATGCCGATCAGGGTAATCCCCACTTGCACCGACGACAGGAAGTTATCCGGTTGGGCGCGAAGTGAGAGGGCACGTCGTGCGCCCTTGCTTCCTTTTTTACGTTCTGACTCGAGCTTGTTTTTTCTGGCCGACACGATGGCGATCTCAGAGAGTGCAAAGAAGCCATTGAGCAGGATCAGCAGGAAAATGATGATGATGTCTAACCACATAATCTGTTGGTTCGGGAAGGGTGTTCCCTATGTTTTACCAGAGGGGAGAGGGATAGCGGCCCTCATCTGCCAGTTCCTTCAGTCGTGCCACCACTGAGGGACGATCTTCGGCATAGGTGACACCGAACCAGCTGGAGGGTGTATCGAGCACCTTCACACTTACGCTGCCCTCAACAATGAGATGATTCACCAGCAGAGGGATGAAATATTCAGCCTTGATGTTCTCTGCATTCTCATTGAGGAACTTAACGAAATAATCGTCTGAATAGCGGAAGTAGTCGGGGGTGAAACCCCACATGTTCATTGATACAGGTGTATGATCGTCAATGGCCACCCATTGATCCTGTTCATCCTTATAGCTGACACGACCCTCAACACGCATCACCTGGGTACGTTCCACCACACCGGTGAGGTTACCCTCTGCATCGGTCTCGCAGACACCGCGTGCCACGGTACCACTTTCGGAGAGGGTGTTGCCCACACGGTAGCCCACCATGCAGTAACGGTTTGCGCTGTCAGCCAATTTTTTCAGGTAATCACCCAGGATGGAGAAGCTCTCGCGACCGTAGAAATCGTCGGCGTTGATGACGGCGAAGGGTTCATGGATCACCTCCTTGCCCATCATCACCGCGTGGTTGGTACCCCACGGCTTCACCCTGTCGGGATGGGGGGTGAATCCTGCCGGCAGCGCATCCAGTTCCTGGAACACCAGCTCTACCGGTATCTTTGTCTCGTACTTTTTAACGATCTTATCCCTGAAATCAGCTTCGAATGATTTACGGATGACGAAAACCAGCTTACCGAAGCCAGCGTTCACCGCATCATAGATGGAATAATCCATGATAGTTTCACCCGACGGACCCACTCCGTCCATCTGTTTCAGGCCACCGTAACGGCTGCCCATTCCTGCTGCCAGTACAAATAATGTAGGTTTCATTCGCTTTATTTAGTTTGTTTGTTGTTTGAAGCACAAATGTACACTATTTTGGTCAAACAGTCGGAACGAAAAACGATAAAAAATCGGGAACAATGGTGCATCAAGACAGGAGATGAATGCAAAAAAGCTATCTTTGCTTGTCAGTTCTTACAAAAACGTGATATGCCGATTGAATTGAACAAACTGGTAGCCGAGTGTGCCTTTCAGACTGCGCGCAGCAGCGGTAGCGGGGGGCAGAACGTGAACAAGGTAGAGACGAAAGTAATCCTGCTGTTTGATGTATCAGGCTCTCAATCGCTCACCGATGAGCAAAAGCAACGGTTGTCGGAGCGAATGAAAAACAGAATTACGAACAGCGGAATCCTGCAGCTCTCATGCGAAAGAGAACGCAGCCAGCTGATGAACAAGAGGAGTGTGGTGCGCCAGTTTGAAAATTTACTGCTGAGCGCCCTCAAACCGGTCAAAAAGAGAAAAAGGACCAAGCCTACAGCAGCCTCGGTGCGAAAACGCCTGGAGCAGAAAAAGCAAATTGGGGAGAAGAAAAGAAGGCGCAGCGGTTATGATTATTGAAGCCGGCAGCTCACGATGGGTTGCTCACTTGCTCAAAAGCCTTCCAGAGATTGTCATCCATCAGGGGTGCCGTAATGTTGATCAGCTCTTTTGATACCGGATGGACAAAAGAGATGCTCCGGGCATGGAGGCTGATGCTGCCATCAGGGTTGGAACGTTCTGCCCCATATTTCAGATCTCCCTTGATGGGGCACCCTATTTTCGCCAGTTGACAACGTATCTGGTGATGCCTCCCGGTTTCCAGTTTTATTTCCAGCAGGTGATACTTCTCTGAGGATGCGATCAGCTTGTAACGCAAAACCGCCTTTTTCGTATTGGGTTTCTCACTAAGGTAGGCAGTCGACTTGTTGTTCTTTTCGTTCTTGATCAGGTAGTGAATCAAGGTATCCTCCTCCAGCGGTGGCCGTTTTTTCACCACTGCCCAGTAGGTCTTATCCACCTCCCCTTTACGGAACATTTCGTTGAGCCGCGACAACGCCTTGCTGGTACGGGCAAACACCACCACCCCACTGGTAGGCCGGTCGAGACGGTGTGTCACCCCGCAAAAGACGTTGCCGGGCTTGTGGTACTTCTCCTTGAGAAATTCCTTTACAATATCAGAGAGAGGCTTGTCACCGGTCTTGTCGCCCTGGACAATCTCACCCGGTGACTTGTTGACAATGATGATGTGATTGTCCTCGTAAAGTACGGTCATACCCTATCAGGTATTCATCCCGCCACAGACGTTGATCACCTGACCACTCACGTACGAAGAAAGGTCGGAGGCGAGGAAAAGTGCCGCATTCGCAACATCCTCAGGCGTACCTCCACGGCGCAGCGGTATCTGCTTGGCCCACTCGTTGCGCACCTCTTCCGAAAGGGCACCGGTCATCTCGGTAATGATGAATCCCGGGGCGATGGCGTTGGCACGGATACCTCTCGAGCCAAGCTCCTTGGCGATTGATTTGGCCAGTCCGATCATCCCTGCCTTGGATGCTGAATAGTTGGATTGTCCGGCATTGCCTGAGACACCTACCACTGAGCTCATATTGACGATGCTGCCTGTTTTCTGGCGCATCATGATGGGGGTGATGGCATGAATGAAGTTGAATGCCGATTTCAGGTTCACGTTGATCACCGCATCCCACTGCTGCTCGCTCATGCGCATCATCAGACCATCCTTGGTGATGCCTGCATTGTTGATCAGGATATCGATGCGTCCAAAATCCTTCATGATCTCCTCCACCACGCGGTGGGTATCATCAAAGTCGGCCGCGTTGGAGGCGTATCCCTTGCATTTCACCCCCATGGAGGAGATTTCATGTTCGGTAGCTTCGCCTGCTTCATCGATCTTCAGATCTGTGAATGCAATATTAGCACCTTCGGATGCGAACCTGAGTGCGATGGCTTTACCGATTCCCCTGGCTGCTCCGGTGATGACAGCTGTTTTTCCTTCCAGTAACTTCATATAAATATTCATTTTTTTGTGTAAATTCCCCTGAAGAGGATACAGGCAATAATATCCCGATCCTCTTTCTTGTTGTAATCGAGTCGCATGGCGCCTCGTATGGTTGGCACCTCCAATCCTTTAAAAGCGTAGTGAAGGATCTCGGCGGTCTGGCGGGCATCCTCCAACTGGAAGATACCCTTGTCGAGGCCATCCTGTATGATCAATTCCAGGAAGTGTATCTCTTTTCGGTCAAACTCTTTCCGCACGTTCTCCACCTGCCAAATATCGCGAAAGAAATCGGCCCGCAGGGTACCGTTGCGGGTGACTACCTCCTTGATGGCACTCAACCGGGTGAAAGCCATCAGGATCAGCTTCTCATCGGCCGGAATGTCACGCAAGAGCACCTCTTCCAGCTTACCGTAGAGGACATTCAGTTCGGACTCAATCACCGCCTTGAAGATGTCATACTTACTGCTAAAATAGGTATAGAGTGTTCTTCTGCCCCGGTGTGAAGCTTCAGCAATGTCATTCATCGTGGTATTCTCGAGTCCTTTTTTTGCGAAAAGTTGTCGAGCCACATCAATAAGATTCTTTTTTGTTTTTGAAATAGCTGATGTCACGTCATCTGCACATTAATAGTATATATGTGCAAAAATAGTACAAAGATTTCAGAAAATGAAAGCAAAGACAAAAAAAAGTTATTTTTTCTCTTTCTCGAGCAACGTGGCGACTTCACACACCTCACGATACCATTCTTCGCCGAACCTCCGTATCAGTGGCTCCCGCAGGAAGCGGTAGAGGGGCACCCCCTCCTTGCGTCCCAACTTCACAGCAGGGCGGCAGACCGACCACTGGTGGTAATTGACGGCAGTATAATCGGCATACTCTGTCAATCGTATCGGATAGAGATGACAGGATATCGGTTTTTGTACCGTTGTTCTACCCTCTCGGTAAGCGGTATCGATGGCACACTTGCAGATACCGTTTTCATCGAAGTAGGTAAAGACACACTCCTCTCCGTTTATGATGGAGGTAACCAGCTCACCATCGGTGTCGGTGTAGGAGATCCCCTGTGTTGATATCAGCTCCTGCGCTTTGGGTGAGAGATCATCCCAGATTTCGGGCAATATTTCCTGTATCTGATCATGCTCCTCTCTGGTGAGCGGTGCGCCCGATTCGCCATCCACACAGCATTGACCTTTGCACTTACAGAGGTCACATATGAACTGTGCTTCAAATATATCGTTCGAGAGAAGTGTATTTGCGATTTGTATCATTGTTGTTGGGTTGTTGTCTGTTGTTGGGTCGTTCTACTCCTTTTCATCAATAGGTGAAACAGCAGCAGCGTGCCCAGTGCACTCATCACTGCTGTGATCAGGAAAGGCAAGGTGAGCGGTAACTCATCCAGCTTCCGGAACCAGGATGCATCACCCCAGAAATAGTGGAGGAGGATCACCGAGGCGTTGTTGACAAAGTGAAAGAGAATGGGAATCCAGAGATTGCGACTGTAAAGGAAGAGGTAGCCCAGTAATGCTCCCAGCAGCATCCTGGGCAGAAAACCGTAGAACTGGAAGTGCACCAGGCTGAAGATGGCCGCCGTGATCCAGACGGCGGCATGACCGCTTTTGAGCCATTCCCCCAGCAGTTGTTGCAGTGCTCCCCGAAAAAAGAGCTCTTCGGAGAGCGCTGCCAGCAGCGCCACCACCAGCAGGTTCAGCAGCAAGCCCCCCACACTGTTAAGCGAGAGGATCTGTTGTGTGGTTTCCATCGCTGCATCTTCCATTGCACGCATGGTTTTTTCCAGATCACTGAACGCTTCCGGCAGCACCATCTGACTGTTCCATTGTGAAAGAAAAGAGGTAAAGGGGTAAGAAATGAGAAAGATGGCCAGCGTGTAGAGGATGTGACCTCCCCAGCTTTTATGGTCTCTCATCCCGAGGTAACCGGCACCATTTTTATCGATGCTGTAGGCGAGCAACAATGCAGGCACCACAAAGACCAATAAAGATTGCACCACGGTACCGATATAAATCATCGCCACCTCATCCACGTCCCCGCTGTTCGTCACCGTTCCCAGGAGTGTGATCAGGCCACCCGAAAAGATTAAGCCCATCAGCATCAGCAAGAAAAGAAGAATGAGCCGGGTGCAAGTGGATATGGAAGGAAGGAGGATGTACATGAATCGTTCTCTTTGGGCAGCAAAGATAGGGATTTTTTGAGAGATGAGGTGCATGAAGCAGGAAGTAGGAAGCGGGAGCGAAACAAAATATTTTTTGCAGATTGGAAGAATAACACTATTTTTGCACTCTTATTAAAAAAACTATATCAAACGGTTGAAATATACCTACTTTCAACTTAAAAAAATCATTCATCCCAATGAAGTCGACACTGAATAAAAAGAGCGATGTAAACGGAACCATCGTCATAGAACTGGAAAAAGAGGATTATCAGGAAAAGGTGGAAAAATCGCTGAACCAGTACCGTCAGCGCGCCAACATCCCCGGCTTTCGCCAGGGCAAGGTGCCCAAGAGCGTGATCCGCAAAATGTATGGCAAAGCGGTGCTGGTAGACGAGATCAACAAGATTGTCTCAGACGAGCTGGGCAATTTCATCCGCGAGCACAAACTGAAGATCCTGGGTGAACCGATGGCTGACGACAGCGAAGAGAAACAGGTGGACCTGGAGAAGGATGAGACAATGAGCTTCTACTTTGATGTAGCCCTCACCCCGGAGTTTGAGCTGACGCTCGACAAAGAGACCGAGCTGACCTGGTACAACGTGAAACTGGAAGCAGACCTTCTCGACAAACAGATGGATGGCTACCGTCAAAACTATGGCACCTACGAAGCCGTTGAGGAAGAGGCGAAGGATACCGACCTGATTAAGGGCACCCTCACCGAGATGGAAGGGGAGCAGGTGAAAGAAGGAGGAGAGGTGATTGAAAATGCCATCCTGATGCCCTCCTACGTGAAAGATGAGGCAACCAGGAATAATTTCATCGGGGCCAAGGTGGGTGACAGCGTTGTTTTCAACCCGTTGAACGCCTACGACAACAACAAGGCCGAGGTAGCATCTCTGTTGCAGACCACCAAGGAGCAAGTTGGTGAAACCACATCCGACTACCGTTTCGACATCAAGGAGGTAACCCGTTATAAGGAAGCCGAACTAAACCAGGAGCTGTTCGACAAGGTGTTGGGAGAAGGAGTATCCACATCGGAAGAAGATTTCCGTGAGAAGGTATCAGCAGAACTGACCCGTCAGTTCAAGCCCAGCGTGGACCACCTCTTCATTCACCAGGCAAAGGATCTGATCGTGGAGAAGATGAAGGATGTCGCTTTCCCCGATGAGTTCCTGAAACGTTGGCTGCTGGAGAGCAGTAGTGAACGCACCGAGGAACAATTGGAAGAGGATTACCCCAGGATCCTGGAAGACCTCAAGTTCCACATCGCCAAGCAGAAGATCGTAGATGAGAACGAACTCAAGGTGGAGTATCAGGATATCGAGGCACTGGCAGCCGAAGTAGCCAAAGCACAATTTGCACAGTATGGCATGAGCAACCTGCCGGCCGATGTACTGCAGAACTACACCAAGAGCCTGCTCGAAAAAGAGGAAACGGTTCAGAACCTGGTGGAAAGAGCCACTGAGGATAAGGTGATCGAATGGCTGAAGGCCAACGTAACCGTAGTGGAGCAAGAGATTGAATCAAAAGCATTCAACGATCTGATGAGCGAGCATTCCCATACACACCATGAAGAGGTGGAGGATGAGACGGCCGCAACAGATGCATCAGAAGAATAAACTGGTATAACAGATCTACATTCAACAAGTTGAATTAAAAAAAGAGCTATATGCAAGACGATTTCAGAAAATATGCGGTGAAGCACCTGGGCATGAACGGCTCCAGGCTTGACAGCTACATCAATATCACCAGCCAGGGTGGCGGTTACATCTCCCCTACCATCATTGAGGAGCGTCAACTAAACGTGGCACAGATGGATGTCTTCTCACGACTGATGATGGACCGCATCATCTTCCTGGGGACAGCCATCGACGACTATACAGCCAACGTGATTCAGGCACAGCTGCTTTACCTCGACTCGGCCGACCCGGGAAAAGACATCTCAATCTACATCAACTCACCCGGTGGATCGGTATATGCCGGTCTGGGGATTTACGACACGATGCAGTTCGTATCGAGCAACATCTCCACCATCTGTACCGGTATTGCTGCCTCCATGGCGGCCGTATTGCTGGTGGCCGGGAGTGAAAAGAAACGGTTTGCCCTCACCCACTCGCGCGTGATGATTCACCAGCCGCTGGGTGGCGTTCAGGGTCAGGCCTCTGACATCGAGATCACGGCACGTGAGATTGCAAAGATCAAGCAGGAGCTCTATCAGATCATCTCCTCCCACTCGGGCAAGTCGGTTGAAGATGTGGCGCGCGACTCCGACCGCGACTTCTGGATGACTGCAACCGAGGCCAAGGCCTACGGTATGGTAGATGATGTGCTGGTAAGAAAATAACAACACCCTGATGGCTAAAAAAGCAAACAGCAGTAACCATTGCAGTTTCTGCGGAAGAAGCGAACAGGAGGTCAACCTGTTGATCTCCGGAGTGACCGGTTACATTTGCGATATGTGTGCCGAGCAGGCTCATGAGATCGTGAACGAAACCTTCAAGGGCAACAAAAAGAACGACCCGGGGATCAACCTTGCGTCGCTACCCAAACCGACACAGATCAAGGAGTTTCTCGATCAGTACGTGATCCGCCAGGAGAATGCAAAACGTTTTCTTTCGGTCGCAGTATACAATCACTACAAACGAATCCTGCAAAAGAATTTGAAGGATGAGGTAGAGATTGAGAAATCGAACATCGTCATGGTAGGTGCCACCGGTACGGGTAAAACATTGCTGGCTCGCACCATAGCCAAGTTATTGCATGTACCCTTCACCATTGTCGACGCCACCGTACTCACCGAGGCGGGTTATGTGGGAGAAGACATCGAAAGCATTCTCACCCGTCTGCTGCAGGTAGCAGACTATGACGTGAATGCAGCTGAAAGGGGAATCGTCTTCATTGATGAAATCGACAAGATCGCACGCAAGAGCGACAACCCCTCCATCACCCGTGACGTGAGCGGTGAAGGGGTACAGCAAGGACTGCTGAAGCTGCTTGAAGGATCGGTGGTCAACGTACCACCCCAGGGAGGACGCAAGCATCCGGAGCAACGGATGATCGCGGTCAACACCAAGAATATCCTCTTCATCTGCGGCGGCGCCTTCGATGGCATCGATAAGAAAATCGCACAGCGTCTCAACACACGCGTGGTGGGTTACGCTGCCAGCAGCCAAAAAGCCAACATCGACCGGGACAACATGCTGCAATACATCACACCGCTCGACCTGAAATCGTTCGGCCTGATTCCCGAGATCATTGGCAGGCTCCCCATCCTCACCTATCTTGAGCCGCTCGACAGGGAGGCGCTGCTGCGCATCCTGGTAGAACCGAAGAACTCAATCATCAAGCAGTATCAGAAGCTGTTTGAGATGGATGGTGTGGCACTCAGCTTTGAGCAGGAGGCATATGAATACATCGTGGACAAGGCGATCGAATTCAAACTGGGGGCACGTGGTTTGCGCTCCATCGTGGAGGCGATCATGATTGATGCCATGTTCAGCACCCCCTCTGAAGAGAAGAAGAAACTGCATGTCACCCGTAAATATGCCGAGCAGCAGCTTGAAAAATCTGACCACCATCATCTGAGGGTGGCCTGAGGCTCTTGATGTTCGACGGATAGAACAAAACCCGCTGATTCACAAACAGCCGGTTCCTGACAGAAAAAAAAAACGCATGGTCTCCCTGCGTTTTTTTCGTGCATTCCCCGTTTTGTTATTGTATATATGAAATACTTTTTTAATTTTGTATCAACCTTTCGGTGACAACCTTCTTATCGCAGGGACACGGGCACAATGGGAAAACAAGATTCAATACACAAGGGTTTAAAGAAATATTTTGGCTTTGATACTTTCAAAGGCAATCAGGAAGCCATTATTGCAAGCATCCTCTCCGGCAAGGACACCTTTGTGCTGATGCCGACGGGAGGGGGCAAGTCGTTGTGTTACCAACTGCCGGCCCTGCTGATGGAGGGTACCGCCATCATCATCTCCCCACTGATCGCGCTGATGAAAAATCAGGTGGATGCCATGCGCAACTACAGTGAAGAAGACGGCATTGCACACTTTCTCAACTCCTCGCTCAACAAGCAGGAGATTGAAGAGGTGAAACGGGATATCCTTTCCGGCAAAACCAAGATGCTTTACGTTGCGCCTGAATCACTCACCAAGTTGGAGAATGTGGAGTTCCTGCGCTCCGTACCCATCTCTTTTTACGCGGTGGATGAAGCCCATTGTATCTCTGAGTGGGGACATGACTTCCGACCCGAATACCGGCGCATCAGACCCATCATTGCTGAGATCTCTCCCCGTCCCATCATCGCACTAACCGCCACGGCGACTCCCAAGGTGCAACATGACATACAAAAAAACCTGGGAATGAGCCATGCAGCCGTCTTCAAATCGTCCTTCAACCGTCCCAACCTGCATTATGAAGTAAGACCCAAGACGGAACAAATAGACAGGGAGATCATCAAATACATCCTCTCACAGGGAAGAAAATCGGGAATCGTCTATTGCCTGAGCCGAAAGAAGGTGGATGACTTTGCCGAGATCCTGCAGGCGAACAATATCAGGGCACTCCCTTATCACGCTGGCATGGATGCAGCAACGCGCAGCGCCAATCAGGATGCCTTCCTGATGGAGAAAACAGATGTGATTGTCGCAACCATCGCCTTTGGCATGGGGATTGACAAACCAGACGTACGATACGTCATTCATTACGACATCCCAAAGAGCCTGGAGGGTTACTACCAGGAGACCGGGCGTGCCGGACGTGACGGAGGTGAAGGTAGATGCATTGCTTTCTACTCCAATAAAGATCTGCAGAAGCTGGAACGCTTCATGCAGGGTAAGCCCGTCTCTGAACAGGAGATAGGCAAACAACTGCTGCTGGAGACAGCAGCATATGCCGAGACATCGGTATGCCGGAGAAAGATGCTGTTGCATTACTTCGGCGAAGAGTATGATGAAACAAACTGCGAACATTGTGACAATTGTTTAAATCCAAAGAAGAAAGTGGAAGCGAAAGAACTATTGATTACGGTATTGGAAGCAATTTCAGTATTGAAAGAGAAACAGAAAGCCGATTACCTGACCGATTTCCTGATCGGAAAAGAGACTTCTGATATTGAAACATACGGACACAACGAACTGGATGAATTTGGTTCCGGTTCAGATGAAGAGTCCGATACCTGGGAGACCGTGATCCGACAGGCCCTTCTGGACAACTACATCAAGAAGGACATCGAAAATTACGGCATCCTCAAGATCACCAAGAAAGGAAAGGAATTCCTGAAGAACCCCGTCTCCTTCAAAATCACCAGAGAAGATGAAGATGAAGATGATATGGCAGATCTGGAAAGTGATGATTCAGATGTGTTGGGATCAGCTGCCGGCAGTGGTGGTGCAGCCGACCCGGTGCTTTTCTCAATGATGAAGGACCTGAGAAAAAAGCTGTCGAAGAAACTGAATGTACCCCCCTACGTCATCTTCCAACCCTCCTCGCTGGAAGCGATGGCTACCTCCTATCCCATCACCCTCGATGAGTTGCAAAACATTCCGGGAGTGGGCGCCGGCAAAGCAAAGCGTTACGGCAAAGAGTTTGTGGACCTGATTCGCAAACATGTGGAGGAAAATGACATCACCCGTCCCGAAGACCTCAGAGTAAAGACGGTCGCCAACAAGTCGAAGCTAAAAGTATCGATCGTGCAGGCCATCGACCGCAAGGTGGCTCTCGACGACCTGGCAGAATCGAAAGGCATTGATTTTAACGAGATGCTCGCTGAAGTGGAAGCGATTGTCTATTCGGGTACCAAGATCAACATCGACTATTTTCTCAATGAGGTGATGGATCAGGATGTGCTGCAAGACATCTATGCCTACTTCAAAGAGGCGGAGACAGATAACTTGGAAAGCGCACAGGAAGAGTTCCCGGATTATACCGATACAGAAATCAGACTGGTACGGATTAAGTTCTTCTCCGACATGGCCAACTGATCAGTTTGCAACATTTTAAACATATTCACACCAGTATCGTTATGATAGAAAGACGAAAGGTGTTTGGATCATGAAATATTTACAAGAGATAAATAGTCCCGACGATCTGAAGAATCTCAAGATAGAACAACTGGAAGAGGTTTGTGCAGACCTGAGGGAATTCATCATCGATCATCTCTCCCACAACCCGGGACATTTTGGTTCCAGCTTGGGCACCGTTGAGCTGACCGTTGCGTTGCACTACCTCTACAACACCCCCTACGATCGACTGGTATGGGATGTGGGACACCAGGCATATAGCCATAAAATCCTTACCGGGAGGCGCGATCGCTTTCATACCAATCGCAAACTGGGAGGCATCTCCGGTTTTATCAACCCTTCCGAAAGCGAGTACGATACCTTCTCCGTGGGACATGCCTCCACCTCCGTTTCAGCCGCACTGGGCATGGCTGTTGCTGCATCGTTGCGCAAGGAAGAAGATCGCCACGTGATGGCTGTGATCGGTGATGGCTCAATGACCGGCGGTCTGGCCTACGAGGGTCTCAACAACGCCTGCTCACAACCCAACAACCTGTTGATCATCCTCAACGACAACAACATGTCGATTGACAATAACGTGGGCGGGTTGCAGGATTACCTGGTGAAGTTGACCACCTCATCGAAGTACAACAAGGTAAGACACGATGTCTACCAGGGGTTCCGTCGTCGCAACCTGATCTCTGAGCGCGACAAGAACAGGGTGCTGCGTTTCAGCAACAGCATCAAGTCGCTGCTCACCAAAGAACAAAACCTCTTCGAGGGATTCAACATCCGCTATTTCGGTCCGGTAGACGGACATGACCTGCCCGGGCTGATTCGCATTCTCTCCAACATCAAGGAGATGAAGGGGCCTAAGATGCTTCACATCAAAACCGTAAAGGGGAAAGGGTATGAGCCGGCCGAGCGCTCTGCCACGGAATGGCATGCTCCAGGCCTCTTCGACAAGGAGACCGGAAAACGCAAAGTGAAGAAGTGTCTGAACCAACCGCAGGCTTATCAGGATGTCTTCGGTCATACCCTTGTGGAGATGGCAAAGAAAAATGATTCAATTGTGGGGGTGACACCTGCCATGCCTACCGGTTGTTCCATGATATACCTGATGAAAGAGATGCCTGAACGGGCTTTCGATGTGGGCATCGCCGAAGCACATGCGGTAACCTTCTCCGCCGGCATGGCCAAAGAGGGGATGATTCCCTTCTGCAACATCTACTCTTCCTTCATGCAGCGTGCCTATGACCAGGTAATCCACGACGTGGCACTGCAAAAGTTGAAGGTGATCATGTGCCTCGACAGGGCCGGGCTGGTGGGTCCCGACGGCCCCACACACCATGGTGTGTTCGACCTGGCTTACCTGCGTCCTATTCCCAACCTGGTCATCTCTGCACCCTACAATGAGCATGAGTTACGGAACCTCATGCACACCGCCGTATATGGCAATGACGGCCCCTTTGTAATCCGTTATCCCCGTGGCCAGGGGCAGCTTGCCGACTGGCAAAACACACCCGAGATTGTTCCCATTGGCAAGGGAAGAAAATTAACAGAGGGGAACGATGGGGCATTGCTCTCCATTGGTGCCATTGGCAACAACGGTGCCAAGGCTATTGAGATGGCGGGAGAAAAAGGCATCAGCCTGGCTCATTACGATATGGTATTCCTCAAACCTATCGACGAGGAGTTGTTGCACGAGGTTGCTTCCCGCTACCCCGTGGTGGTTACATTGGAAAACGGTACGGTAAACGGTGGCCTGGGGAGTGCTGTCTCTGAGTTTCTCTCAGACCACAACTACACAAATGTCAGGCTGCTCAGAATAGGGATCCCCGACACGTTTATAACCCACGGATCAATCAGTGAGCTGCAACAAATTGCTGGCATTGATGTAGAAGGGATCCTGAGACAGATTGAGTCTTTCTGCCTATCCACATCCGACTCACAAAATCCGCCAGAGAGAGGGTACAGACACCTTGTTGATTAACAATATATTGAAACATCTTCAATGAAAATACTTATTGCCGGTGCAGGCGCCGTTGGTACACACCTTGCAAAGTTGCTCGGACAGGAAAATCATGACATCACCCTAATGGACGAAGACAAAGATCGTCTTGCCATCATTCGGGACAACTCCGACGTGCTCACCTATGTAGGGAAATGCACTTCACTCAAAGATCTCACCGATGCAGGCACAGGAGGTGCCGACCTTTATATCGGTGTCACACCCGAAGAGTCGAAAAACATCACCTCCTGTATGCTGGCCTCCAACCTGGGAGCGAAGAAAACGCTGGCCCGGATCGACAACTACGAATACCTACTTCCCAAGAACAGCGATTTCTTCGAGAAGCTTGGCATCCACTCCATGATCTATCCGGAGCTGATTGCAGCCCGTGAGATCGCCATGTCGCTCAAGAAGCCCTGGACACGTTTCTGGTGGGAGCTTTGCAACGGTACCGTGATTCTGGCTGCTGCCAAGGTTCGTGAGAATGCCCCGATCGTCAGCAAATACCTCTATGAGCTGATGGAGGAAAACAAGCGCTTTCACCTGGTTGCCATCAAACGCAACAACACTACGCTGATCCCCAGGGGCAATGATCAGGTGTTACCCAACGACATCATCTACTTCACCTCACTGCGCAAGCATATCGATACCCTTTCGGAACTGCTCGGCAAGAAATCGTTCGAGACGAAGAAGGTCATGTTCATGGGAGGGAGCCGCATCACCATGCGCACCATCCAGCAACTGCCGCAGAACATCAGTGTCAAGATCATCGAGAAAGACCGCGAGCGGGCGGAGATGCTGGTGGAGATGGCTCCTCCCAACGTCACCGTCTTCGTGGAGGATGGCCGTAACAGCGAGTTCCTGCTGCGGGAGGGGATCACCGAGACCGATGCCTTCCTTGCCCTTACCGCCAACTCGGAAGCCAATATCCTGGGCTGCATGATGGCCAAGCAGTATGGTGTGAAGAAAACTGTGGCGGAGGTGGAGAACCTCGATTACATCTCCATGGCGGAACGGTTTGACATCGGCACGGTGATCAACAAGAAGCTGATCGCCGCCAGCAAGATTTACGAGTTGCTGTTGAAGGCGGATGCCTCCAACATCAAAAGCCTTACCATCGCCGATGCCAACGTGGGAGAGGTGACCGCGAAGCCCAACTCAAAGGTGACCAAGAAACTGATCAAAAACCTGAACCTACCTTCCGACATCACCTTCGGAGCCCTGATCCGCAACGGTGAGCCAATGCTTGTGGATGGTGACACCCTGATAGAACCCTACGATCAGGTGGTGGTATTCTTCCTCAACAAATCACTCAAAAGCATCGAAAGCCTCTTCAACTGATCCTGACCAGAGGCTGCAACAGTGGAACAAACAAGATTATAGATCGGCAGGATCACAGGAATCTGAACAAAGAAATATGCGGAGATTCAACTATCGGTTTGTACTGAACAGCATCGGACTGCTGCTGATGATTGAAGCAATCTTCATGCTCTTCTCCGCCTTTGTGGGTGAGTATTTCAATGAAACAGCGGTTACCAGCATCTACTACTCCACGTTGATCACCTTCCTCTCCGGTACACTTTTCACCTTTCTGGGTAGAAAGAGAAACCGCAAGCGGGGAAGCATCAGTAAACGGGAGGTATACCTCACTGTGACTCTCTCCTGGCTTATCCTGGCTCTCTTTGGCACGCTTCCCTTTCAAATGAGCGGTGCCATTCCCTCCTTCACCAACGCCTTTTTTGAGAGCATGTGTGGTTTCACCACCACCGGGAGCTCCACACTGCTCAACATCGAAGCCTTTCCCAAGTCGCTTCACTTCTGGCGCAGCTTTACCCAGTGGATCGGCGGCTTCGGCATCATCATCTTCGTGATGTCGTTTATGCCGGTGTTTGGAGGCAGCTCGGGGCAGTTCTTCGATGCTGAGGCTACAGGGATCGCCGAGGATATGTTCCGTCCCCGCATTACCGAGGTGGCACGACGAATGACGCTCACCTACCTTACCCTCACAATCATCGGTTTCCTCTTTCTCTGGGCGGGACCGATGGATGCGTTCGATGCTGCCTGCCACACCCTCTCGGCGGTCTCCACCGGCGGCTTCTCCACGCGGCAGGCCAGTATTGCCTTTTTCAACTCTCCCTACACCGAGTATGTGATCACCCTGCTGATGTTCTTCGGCGGCACCAACTTCATGCTGCTCTATACCTTCTTCACCCGGTTCAAACTATCTACCTTCCGTGAGGAGGAGTTTCGCTGGTACCTGGCCATCATCCTGCTTTTCACCCTGCTCATCACCTTCCTGCTCCTCACCACGGGTGAGATGAGCGGGCTGGAGTCCACCTTCCGCACGGCACTCTTTCAGGTGGTGGCGGCAGTCACCACCACCGGTTTTGCCACGATCGATTTTCAGATGTGGGGTCATGTCTACTGGCTCCTGCTGCTTGCCATGATTCTCTTCTGCGGCAGCGAGGGATCCACCTCCGGCGGCATGAAGATCTCACGGCTGGTTGTGCTCTTCAAGAGCACCATGCTGGTGTTCAAGAAGCAGGTACACCCCGATGCGCTGTACCGGGTGAAGCTTAACGGCAACGTGATCACCGGCAGTGTCTCCTCCAAGGTGCTGGCCTTTGTCTTCCTCTACCTCTCACTGGCAGCCTTCAGCGCGCTGGTGCTGAGCTTCACAGGCATGACCTTTGACGAGTCGATCGGTGTCTCCATCTCCACCATCAGCAGCTACGGCTTTGGCCTGGGCTCCTACGGTCCCAGCGGCAATTTCGAATCGGCAACTCCCTTTGCCAAGTACTTCCTCACCTTCCTGATGCTGGTTGGGCGTCTCGAGGTCTTCACCGTGCTCTCCCTCTTCATCCCCGGTTTCTGGAAGCGATAACTGATAACTGACTCCTGATTCCTCTTAATTTTTGAAGAACACCGTGTCGTCGATTGCATCTATGATGATCGGTTTTGATTTATCAACAGTGCCGGCAAGAAGCTCCTTCGAGAGCTGGTTCAGCACCTTGCGCTGGATCACCCGCTTCACCGGGCGAGCACCAAACTCGGGATCGAAGCCGGCATGCGAGATGCTTTTTACCGCCTCCTCACTGTAACGCAGTTCGATGCCATTCTCAGCCAGCATCCGGTGAACACCCTCCAGCTGCAGGCGGACAATCTGGGTGATCTCCTCCTCCTTCAGTGGGGCAAACATGATAATGTCGTCGATACGGTTCAGGAATTCGGGTCGGATGGTCTGTTTGAGCATCCCAAGCACCATGTTCTTCGTATTCTCCACGATCTCCTCACGGTTGACGGATGTGATCCGCTCAAAGTTTTCCCTGATGAGGTTCGATCCCATATTGGAGGTCATGATGATGATGGTGTTCTTGAAATTGACCACCCGCCCCTTATTGTCGGTCAGCCGCCCGTCATCGAGCACCTGCAACAGGATGTTGAACACGTCGGGGTGCGCTTTCTCGATCTCGTCGAACAGCACCACCGAGTATGGCTTGCGGCGGATCGCCTCGGTGAGTTGTCCCCCCTCATCATAGCCCACATATCCCGGAGGGGCACCAATCAGTCGCGTGGCACTGAACTTCTCCTGGTACTCGCTCATGTCGATGCGGGTCATCATGTTCTCATCGTCGAAGAGGTATTCGGCCAGCGCCTTGGCCAGCTCGGTCTTCCCTACACCGGTAGTGCCGAGGAAGATGAAGGAGCCGATGGGTCGCTTGGGGTCGCTCAGCCCGGCACGGTTGCGCCGTACGGCATCGGAGACAGCCGTGATGGCTTCCTCCTGGCCAATCACACGCCTGTGTAGCTCCTCCTCGAGGTGCAGCAGTTTCTCACGCTCACTCTGCAACATCTTGCTGACGGGGATGCCGGTCCAGCGTGACACCACGTCGGCAATATCCTCGGCATCCACCTCCTCCTTGATCATCGCGCTGGCACCTTGCCGCTCGTGGAGCTGAAGCTGCAACGCTGCAATCTCGTTCTCCTTCTCCTTGATCCTGCCGTAGCGCAGCTCTGCAACCTTGCCGTAGTCGCCTTCACGTTCCGCTTTATCCGCTTCAAACCGGGCATCTTCAATCTCAATCTTGGCCTGCTGGATGCGGTTGATCAGCTCCTTCTCCGACTGCCACTTGGCCTTGTAGTCTGCCTCCTCGGCCTTCAGCTCCTCTATTTGGCGGGTGAGTAGTTCCTCCTTTGGTGCATCATTCTCACGCCGGATTGCTTCCCGTTCTATCTCAAGCTGCTTCACACGGCGCATGATCTCATCCAGCTCCTCCGGCACAGAATCCACCTCCATGCGGAGCTTGGCTGCCGCTTCATCCATCAGGTCTATCGCCTTGTCGGGCAGGAAGCGGTCGGTGATGTAACGGTGCGACAGCTGTACGGCGGCAATGATTGCCTCATCCTTGATCCGCACCTTGTGATGGTTCTCGTACCGCTCTTTCAATCCCCGGAGAATGGAGATGCTGTCCGACTCGGTCGGCTCATCCACCATCACCGTCTGGAAGCGGCGCTCCAGCGCCTTGTCCTTCTCGAAGTACTTCTGATACTCATCGAGTGTGGTAGCTCCTATGGCACGCAGCTCACCCCGTGCCAGAGCAGGCTTCAGGATGTTGGCCGCGTCCATCGCTCCATCGCTCTTGCCGGCACCCACCAGGGTGTGGATCTCGTCGATGAAGAGGATGATCTCCCCCTCTGCCTTCACCACCTCGTTCACAACCGCCTTGAGACGTTCCTCGAACTCACCCTTGTACTTTGCTCCGGCGATCAGCGCCCCCATGTCGAGCGAGTAGATCTGCTTGCTGCGCAGGTTCTCGGGTACATCGCCCCGCACGATGCGGTAGGCCAGCCCTTCGGCGATGGCGGTCTTACCGGTACCCGGTTCTCCAATCAGGATGGGGTTGTTCTTGGTACGGCGGCTCAATATCTGCAACACACGGCGGATCTCCTCATCGCGACCGATCACCGGGTCCAGCTTGCCGTTGCGAGCTCGCTCTGTGAGGTTGACAGCATACTTGGCTAGCGACTGATAGCTCTCCTCGGCACTCTGACTGGTCACCTTCTCCCCTTTGCGCAGCTCTTCCACCGCCTTGCGCAGCTCACCGGGCGTGATACCGGCATCCTGCATCATCCGTGAAACGTTGCTCTTCACCTCAGTGAGTGCCAGCAGCAGGTGCTCCACCGATACGAACTGATCGCCCATCTTCGATGCGAGGTCGGTCGCCTTCTGGAAGACCGCGTTGGTCTCCCGTCCCAGCATTGGTTCACCCCCCGACACACGGGGATAGGATTCAATCTCCCGGTCGAGCACCTTCTCCAGCTGCGCACCGTTTACTCCCAGCTTCTGAAAGAGGAATCCTGTTACATTGTCAGCTGTCATCATCACCCCCTTGAGCAGGTGCGACGGTTCAATCATCTGCTGGTTGTTGGCCTTGGCCAGGTCGATCGCCTTCTGCACCGACTCTTGCGCCTTTATAGTGAAATTGTTGAAATTCATATGCTTTTTCTTTTAAATGATGATAGTCAAAATCTTTGCCAATTGCAAATATATGACTTTTTGTCAGATTTATGTGCTACCTTTACGCTTCAATCAACTAGATTATATGTCAATAGAGAAATTTTACACCGCCAGGGAAGAGAAGGCCAATTGGCTGACCCACGGGCTGGGAGTGCTGATGGGCCTCGCCGGTTCCATCCTGCTGATCGGAAGAGCCGTCGCGGCGGGTGACCAAAGGGCGGTGGTGGCCTTTGCCCTCTTCGGTGTGGGGATGATCGGGTGCATGGGATCCTCCACCCTCTACCATTACGTGCAGGAGCCGTTGCGCAAAGCCAGACTGCGACATTTCGACCATGCAAGCATCTACCTGCTGATCGCGGCCAGCTATTCACCTTTCACGCTGATCCTCCTGCGGGATGAACCGTTCTGGAGTTGGTTCATTTTCGGGGTTGTATGGCTGATCGCACTCACCGGCATCCTTATCAGCTTCCGCCCGCTGAAACGCAACAGTCACCTGAAGACCGCCTCCTACGTGCTGATGGGACTGATCGTACTGATCGCCTTCAAGCCGCTGCTGGAAGTAGCACGTGCTGCAGATGCCATGGATACGGTGCTCTGGCTGTTCGTGGGTGGAATATTTTACATTGTGGGGGCGGTAATCTATGCCACCGCCAAGCGGGAGTTCGTTCACACCATTTTTCACCTCTTCGTGCTGCTGGGACTGGCCAGCCATATCTATGCCGCCTGGCTGATACCAATGTAAACAATTGCGGGAGGAGATACCCCTAAATTCCCGGGGATTTTGCCCTCTTTCCTCCGTTACTCGTTCTAATCTCGTTCTAATCTCGTTCTAATATGGTTCTAATATGGTTCTAACAGATTAGAACCAGTAAAGAGTCAGTTACGAGTGAGATTATACGCTGTAAAAAGCCAAATAAGGCGATTCCCTGTGGATGGGATAATAAAAAAGCCATCTCATTTTGTTGATGAGATGGCCTCTTTTTTGCCTCTGGCTTGAACAGTTACATTTATTAAACATTCACCGCCCTAGGAGAAAGCTGAATATTTTTAGTTTACATCCATTCTACGATTGAATGTTCGGCAACTCCAGCCCGTATCCCTTCTTCTTGTCCTCCGCTTTCAGCAGGAAGGCGAAGATGAGTGCCAGCACACCGAAGCTGGTGAAGATGAGCATGGGAAGGGTGTAATCGTAGGTATTGACGGTAAGTCCGTCGCGCACGGTCTGCCCGGTGATGCAATATTTCTCGAGCACCCAGCCAATCAGGAGGGGTACCCCCATCAGGCCCCAGTTCTGCACCCAGAAGATCAGCGAGTAGGCGGTACCCAGTCGCTTTTCCGGGATGATCTTGGGCACGGAGGGCCACATGGCCGACGGCACCAGGGAGAAGGCGATGCCGAGCACTACCACCAGCACCATGGCGAAGATCCAGCTGTTGAGGCCCGGCACCGAGAAGAGTGCATGCACGAAGATCAGCAGCACGGCACCGATGATCATGATGGAAGCTCCTTTCCCCTTGCGGTCGTAGATGCCGCCGAAGAGGGGAGTCAGCAGGATGTTGCCGAAGGGGAGCAGCATCGGGATCAGCCCCGCGAGGTCCTCCTTCACGCCGAACTTATTCACCATCAGGTCGGTGGCATACTTCAGGAAGGGGAACACCGCCGAGTAGAACAGCACGCAGAGGATGGCGATGTACCACCACCCCTTGTTGGTCAGGATCTTGCCGATGTCGGCGATCTTGAACTCCTCTTCCGGTACGCTTACTTCCCCCTCTTCCAGTGCTTCTGAGGCATCCAGCTTCTTGTCCATCATCACGTAGACGATAAAGGAGATCAGTCCGATACAGAGACCGATCAGCGCCACCAGCACGGGACGCGATACATCCACCACGCCGGTAGCCTTGGCGATGGGCACCGAGAAGCCGAGTGCCATGGCGGTACCGATACGGGCCATTGCCATCTCCATCCCCATGGCCATTGCCATCTCCTTCCCCTTGAACCATTTCACGATGATCTTGGAGACGGTGATGCCGGCCACCTCAACGCCTACGGCGAAAGTGGCGAAGCCGATGCTTGCCCAGAACACCTGTGCATCGAGTCCGAAGAGGGTTGTACCACTCAGTGAAGGGGTCGATACCGCCCAGTACTTGATGGCCGTGCCGGCCACCATCACCCCGGCGGCTCCCAGCCCGGTGAGGCGCACCCCCAGCTTGTCGAGGATGATCCCGCCGAAGATCAGCATCAGCAGGAAGACGTTGAACCAGCCATAGGAGCTGGTGAAGGTGCCGTAGTCGGCACGGGACCAGCCCAGCTGCCCCTCCAGCAGGCCCGCCAGCGGGGCCATGATATCGGTTAAAAAGTATCCGCACATCATCGTGAAGGAGACAATGACCAGTGCTGTCCATCGTGCCGCTGCAGAATCCCTGAGCGATTTCCTCAAATTCTCTACCATTTTGTCTGTTTTTATAGGTTTGATTTATCTTTAATTTGACTGTGAGAAGCTGCAAAGATACACAAAGTGATCTTTTTCCTCTTTTTTTTAACATTTAAATTGGCTCTCAGAGTCCATCCACGTCCAGCCGGTTGAGGAAAGAGACCGTCTTGCGGATCTCCTTGTACATCACGATATCCTCTTCGATGAATGGCACCTCCTTGCGGTAGGCCTTCACCACCTTCTCGATGAGGGGTGAGGAGTGTAGGGGTCGGCGGAAGTCGAGCGCCTGCACAGCGTTCATCATTTCAATGGAGAGGATGGTGTCGAGGTTGTCCATCAATGGCAAGAGTTTGATGGCCGATGTGGCTCCCATGCTCACATGATCCTCCTGTCCGTTGGAGGAGACGATGGAGTCGGTGCTGGCAGCGTAGCTGTACATCTTGTTCTGACTCACCACCGATGCCGCCACATACTGCGGGATCATGAATCCGGAGTTGAGGCCGGGGTTGGCCACCAGGAACTCGGGCAAACCCCGCTTGCCGAGGATCAGCTGTGCCGTGCGCCGTTCGGAGATGTTGCCCAGCTCCGCCAGGGCGATAGCGAGGAAGTCGAAGGCGATGGCCAGAGGCTGACCGTGGAAGTTGCCCCCTGAGATGATCTCATCATCGTCGGGGAAGATGGTGGGGTTGTCGGTCACCGAGTTGATCTCGGTCACTACCACCTGCTCCACATAGTCGATTGCATCCTTGGTGGCACCATGCACCTGCGGTACACAGCGGAAGGAATAGGGATCCTGGAGGTGTTCCTTCCTGCGGGAGATGAGCTCACTACCCTCCAGGAAGCGGCGGAAGTTGCGGCTTGTTTCCTGCTGACCGCGATGGAGCCGGATCAGGTGGAGCCGTTCGTCGAACGGTTCGATGTGACCGTCATAGGCGTCGAGCGAGAGGGCGGCAATCAGGTCGGCCCGCTTGGAGAGTCTCTTCGCTTTCATGATGGCGTAGACACCATGTGCCGACATGAACTGGGTACCGTTGAGCAGTGCCAGCCCCTCCTTACTCTTGAGATGTATGGGGCTCCAGCCGAACTCATCGAGCACCGCACCGATGTCCCGTTTCTGTCCCTTGTAGAAGACATCCCCCACCCCGATCAGCGGCAGGAAGAGGTTGGCAAGCGGCGCCAGGTCGCCCGACGCTCCCAGCGATCCCTTGTCGTAGACCACCGGCAGGATGTCATTGTTGAACAGGTCAACCATCCGCTGCACGGTGGCCACCTGCACACCGCTGTAACCCAGCGAGAGGGCATGTGCCTTGAGCAGGAACATCAGCTTGACGATCAGTGGTGCCACCTCGTTGCCCACGCTGCAGGCGTGCGATTTCACCAGGTTCTCCTGCAGTGTGTTGAGGTCCTCCCCCGAGATGGTGCGGTCGCATAGAGATCCAAAGCCGGTGGTGATGCCGTAGATCGGTTCCTTTTGTGTTTCCATTTTGCGATCCAGGTGATCGCGGCATCGTTGTATCCGCTCTATCGCCTCAGGAGCCAGTTCCACCTTGATGTTTTCAGTGATGATCTTCTCCAGGTCACTGATGGTGAGCTCTCCCCGGCCGATCAGAAAAATATTTTTCATTTAGATTCTTGATTTAATCAGTTCGATCGCTTTGGCTTCTGTTTCCATGGCTTGTTTCTCCAGTCGGTCGCACTTCGTGTTCATCTCATCGACAAACGACTGATCAGCGATCCCTCCCAGGTTGACACGCACGTTGAGCAGTGCGCTCAGGATGGCGGTGCGGCAGTTCATCAGCCCCACCAACCCGTCGGTAGCCGCGTTGGGGTTTCCTGTCTGCAACGTCTCCCACATGATTTCCAGCAGGGAGAAGGCTCTCTCTGCCACCTCCATCGGCACCAGCGACGCCGTTCGGGTTGCCTCCTGTACCGTTGCATCTCGCTGCTGCTGTTCCTTCTCGGTCTCTTTGGGCAGCCGGTAGGCCTCCATCACCAGGCGGTAGGCCTCCGCATCACGGTCGATATCTTCCAGGAAGCGGCTCCGTTGTACCGACATCTCAGCTGCAATCTCCCGCATCCGTTCATCCACATCGGCATACTTCTTCCTGCCGAAGGTGAGGTTGGCCACCATCTCGGTGAGCGCCGTCGCCATGGCGGCATTCAGTGCAGCACTGCTGCCGCCGCCCGGTACCGGCTCCTTTGCTGCGGTTTTCTCGAGAAATTCTTTCAGTAATAGATCTTGTAGTTTCATTCTATATAAATTTGCGGTTAGCTTTGTGCGGTGAACATTGAACAATTTTATACCACGATCTCCCCTCTTTTGATCACCCGCTCCACGATGTTCATCCCCACATGGTAGGGCAGGAACTTGTAGGAGGGGAACTGCAACAGCAGCAGGTCGCCCTGCTTCCCCGGATCGATGCTGCCGATGCGGTCGGCTCGCCCCAGTGCTGCCGCGCTGTTGAGGGTGAAGGCGGTAACAGCCTCCTCGGGCGTGAGCTGCATGTAGATACAGGCCAGGGCGAAGAGCAGCGGCACCGAGGCAGTGAAGGAGCTGCCCGGGTTGAGGTCGGTGGCCATTGCCACGATGCAGCCGGCATCGATCATAGTGCGGGCACGGGCGTAGGGCTCACGCAGCGAAAAGGCAGTCAGCGGCAGCAGCGTGGCCACCGTTCCCGATGCCGCCAGGGCAGCGATCCCCTTGTCTGAGGCCTGCAGCAGGTGATCTGCCGAGAGGCAGTGCAGTTCCGCCGCCAGCTCGGCTCCCCCCAGGGGTACAATCTCATCGGCATGCATCTTGGGTTTCAAACCCTGCTTCGCTGCTGCCTTCAGGTAGCGACGGGACTGCTCGATCGAGAAGACCCCCTGCTCACAGAAGATGTCAGCCGCTTCGGCCAACCCCTCTCCCGCCACCAGCGGAAGCATCTCCTCCACCTGGAAGTCGATAAAAGCATCCTCCCTGCCCTTCCATTCCTCCGGAACGGCATGTGCCCCCATATAGGTGGAGACAATATCTGCAGGATGGAGATCATTTAATTGATGCATCACCCGCAGCTGCTTCAGCTCTGTCTCCCGGTCCAGCCCATAGCCGCTTTTCCCCTCCACGGTTGTGATGCCCAGCCGCAGCATCGCATCCAGCCGTTGTCGTCCTGAGTCGATCAGCTCCTCCTCCGTGGCTTTGCGGGTGGCACGCGTGGTGTTGACGATGCCGCCGCCCCGCTCCATGATCGCCATGTAACTGTCACCCCTCATCCGCCAGGAGAACTCCTCCTCGCGATAGCCGCCGAAGACGAAATGGGTGTGGGGATCTACAAAGCCCGGGAGCAACGCCTTTCCGGTGGCATCAATCACCTTGTAGTCAGCCTCGTTTACCGGCAGCGGTTCACCCTGTTGCAAGACATGTGAGATGATACCCCCGGTGACGATCACGGTACCGTTTTCGATCACACCCAGGTGGTTCATCTCCCTTCCCCTTTTTCCTTCGAAGCCGCTGCAGGTTACCACCTGTGCGGCATTTTTGATGATCAGGTTATGCATGATTTCTTTTGACTTTTGCGTTCCACTCGCGCAGTCCCATGATTGCCAGCACCAGGAAAACGGTGTACTGACCGGAGGTGAAGTATAGACCCTGCGAGGCATAAATTGGTATGGATACAATGTTGCCAATGATCCAGAAATGCCAGTTTTCAAGCCTCTTCACTGCCATTAGCACGGTGGCGACCAGGAAGAATGAGGTGTTGAAGGCATCGATCCGGGGGAGCCATGATGCCAGGTAGGCAGCGTCCTCCCTGTTCACCCAGCGCAGCAGGAAATATACAGCCAGGTAAATCAGGAGCACGCTGCTCCAGGTGATAACCTGCTGCCGGGGGGTATTGCGCCGGATCTGCAGCCTCTGGTTGTCGTCGCCGGTGCGGGACCACATGTACCAGCCGAAGATATTGGATGCCAGGTAGACCATGTTGATGCCGGCATTGGCATAGAGGCGTGCCTCAAAGCAGATGTAGATGTAGATCGCCACGTTGATGATGCCGAAGGGAAAGACCAGGATCTTCTCCTTGCGGGCATACCAAACGCTGATCACTCCGAAAATGGCGGCGGTTAGTTCAATCCAGTTCATCTATTCCATCAGTTTTGCCTCGAGCACCTGGCTCATTGAGAAGTTTTCCAATCCCAGGTAGTAGGCAGCCGCATCGACCAGCGCCTCCATCGGCACCAGTCCGATCACCTCGGCACCCACCACCGGTACCCCATAGCGCTGCGCCTCTATCCGCACCAGCTCATGGGCACGATAGATGGCTGTTTTGGTAAAATCGGTCAGGTTCATCGAGACCTGGGTGATGCCCCGCTCGCCGAGGGTCACGCCCATCGCTTTGCAGTAGCGAAGTCCGCCCCCCACGAAGCGCACCTTTTTGGCGATGGCGCTGGCGATCTCCAGGTTGTCTGTGCCCAGGTTGACATTGTAGGCTACCAGCGGCATGCGTGCCCCAACGGCCACCGCGCCGGCGGTGGGATGCGGTGCAGCGGGACCGTAATCGGGCTGCCACTCCGGCAACAGCATCTTCTCCCGCAACCCTTCGAACTCCCCTTTGCGTACCGTGGCCAGGTTCTCACGATGGGTTGCCGTGGCCGACTTCTCATAGAGGAAGACCGGCAGTTGAAATTTTTTGCCTACCGCCTCAGCCACCTCCTTTGAGAGGGCAATCGCCTCTTCCATGGTAACGTTTCGGATAGGAATAAAGGGCACCACATCGACCGCACCCATGCGGGGATGTTGTCCGCTTTGCCGTGTCAGGTCGATCAGCTCCACTGCCCTGCCGATGGCATCAATCACGGCTGCCTTCAACGCCTCCGGTTCACCTACCACGGTGATCACCGACCGGTTGTGGTCGGCATCACTGCTGTAATCCAGCAGTTTTACACCCTCTCTGCCGCGGAAGGTATCCGCGATCTGCTCCACTCTTGCTTTGTCGCGTCCCTCACTGAAATTGGGCACGCACTCCATGATTCTGTTCATTGATATCAATCGGTTTTCTGCTTTATGAATTGCTTTGATGCAAATGTATCGTTATATTTCTGGAATTGACTCTTTTTGAGTGATGTTTTTCAGTGCTCTCAGTGCGGGAAGTCGTTCCCGCTTAGAGAGCTGTCAGCAGATTCTCCAGCATCTCTCTGTCTGCCACATATGGTTCAGTGATGTTGTAATCCTCTGCATGTGAGCTGTTGAAATCGTGCACTGTCTCGATGGCATGGGGGTTGCGAGCCCAGGCACGGCGTGCCACGCCCCCCATCACATCCCACAACATGGCACTGCGGAGGATCTCATCCACCCGCTCGCTGCCATCGAGCACCATCCCGAAGCCACCATTCACCGCCTTACCGATCCCCACGCCGCCGCCGTTGTGCAGCGCCACCAGGCTCATACCCCGGGCGGCGTTGCCGGCGAAGCACTGCACCGCCATGTCGGCCATCACGTTGCTGCCGTCACGAATGTTGGCCGTCTCCCGGAAGGGGGAGTCGGTGCCGCTCACGTCATGGTGGTCGCGGCCCAGCATCACGGGACCAATTTCACCGTTGCGTACCATCGCGTTGAAGCGCAGTGCGATCTTCATCCGTCCCCCGGCATCCTGGTAGAGGATGCGCGCTTGGCTGCCCACCACCAGCCTATGTTTCTCCGCATCGCGGATCCAAACCCAGTTGTCGCGATCCTGTGCTCGCCGGTGTGGGTCGATACAGTCCATCGCCGCCCGGTCGGTTTTCCTGAGATCCTCCGGATTCCCGCTCAGGCATACCCAGCGGAAAGGACCGTAGCCATAGTCAAACAGCTCTGGCCCCATGATATCCTCCACGTAGGAGGGCCAGATGAACCCGTCCTTCTCATCGATGCCGTTGCGGGATATCTCTTTCACACCGGCATCGTAAACAGCCTTCATGAAGGAGTTGCCGTAGTCGAAGAAGTAGGTGCCCCGCTCCGTCAGCCGGGCAATCACCCGATAATGGCGTTGCAGCGACAGGTCGACAAGCTCCCTGAACTTTTCCCGCTCATCGTGCAGCAGCCGTGTGCGCTCCTCAAAGCTGATCCCCGCGGGGCAGTAACCACCGCTGTAGGGTTCATGGCAGGAGGTCTGATCGCTAAGCAGGTCAATCGCTATCTTCTGATCAGCCGCATACTCCAGCAGATCTACGATGTTGCCATGATAGGCAATCGAGAGGGGTTCTTTTCGTTCCATCGCCTCCCCTGCCCAGTGGAACGCCTGCCGGAGATCACCGGTGACGCGCTGCACCCATCCCTGCCTGCTGCGGGTCTCAATACGGGAGCCATCCACCTCGGCGATGAGCGACACCGCCCCTGCGATATCAGCCGCCTTGGGTTGTGCACCGCTCATGCCACCGAGGCCGGAGGAGACGAAAAGGCGCCCCCGCAGGTCGCCATCCTGCGGAATTCCCAGACGAAGGCGTCCCGCGTTGAGCAAGGTGTTGAAGGTGCCGTGGACGATGCCTTGGGGACCGATGTACATCCACCCGCCGGCGGTCATTTGCCCATAGTTGGCCACCCCCAGCTGTGCCGCCACCTCCCAGTCGGCCTGGTTGTCGAACATGCCCACCATCATCGAGTTGGTGATGATCACCCGCGGTGCATCGGGACGGGAGCGGAAGAGTCCCACCGGATGGCCGCTCTCCACTACCAGCGTCTGCTCACGCGTCATCACCTCCAGGTATTGTTTGATGAGGCGGTACTGCATCCAGTTCTGACACACCTGACCCGTCTCGCCGTAGGTGACCAGCTCGTATGGGTAAAGCGCGATGTCGAAGCTGAGGTTGTTGTCGATCATCAGCTGAAAAGCCTTCCCTTCTAGGCAGTTTCCCTTGTATTGCTCCACCGGTCTGGCTTTCAGATCTCCTTCGGGACGGTAGCGATAGCCGTAGATGCGTCCGCGGCAGCGTAACTCTTCCAGGAACTCGGGAGCCAGCGTTTCGTGCAGGGCAGGAGGGATATAGCGCAGTGCATTTTGCAGCGCAGTAAGGGTCTGCGCTTTGGTAAGCCTGTATCCCCGGTCGGGGGCACGACGGATCGAATCATCGAAGACCGGAGAGGGTGGCAGCTGATCGGAGAGTGATAATTTCATAAGCAGCTAATTCATCTCAAGGTTATAAAAGCAAAAATAGCAAATTTTTATCCAAAAGCAGTCAATAATATTGATTATTCAATCATTGAAATGAAGGATGTTTTCAGACGAATGAAAGACTCCATGGTATCTGAAAAAGGGATATACATCATTTATGACCTTTTTAATGATTTGAGGCACGATATCTTTCTGTTTTTTCTTGTAATTTATTACTTTTGTTAATTAATTTATTAAACTTTTTGATTAACTACCTGCGTATCGTTGACATCGATTGCAGGTAGAGCGTTATCACGATGAAAAAGGATTACAAACTGGAGATCTGTGCCAACTCGGTGGCCAGCTGCCTGGAAGCAGAGAAGGGAGGTGCTTACCGGGTAGAGCTCTGTGCAGGTATTCCGGAGGGGGGCACCACCCCATCCTACGGCGAGATGGCTTTGGCCCGTAAGCTACTGCAGCTCAAGCTCAACGTAATCATCCGCCCCCGGGGAGGTGATTTTCTCTACTCCGACCTGGAGCACCAAATCATGCTCGAAGATATCCGCATGGCCCGCGACTTGGAGGTAGATGGCGTTGTAATCGGTTCCCTCATGCGTGAGGGAGAGGTGGACATGGTCCGCAACCGGGAGTTGATGGAAGCGGCCAACGGGATGAGTGTCACCTTCCACAGAGCCTTCGACATGTGTCGTGACCCCTTTGATAGCATGGAGCGCATCATTGAACTGGGATGCGACAGGATTCTCACCTCGGGCGGTCAACCCAGGGCTGAACAGGGAATCCCCCTACTACGGGAGCTGGTGGAGCGTGCCGGCAACCGGATCATCATCATGCCGGGTAGCGGCGTGAACGCATCGAACATAGCCCGGCTGGCTGCGGAAACAGGGGCAGAGGAGTTTCACCTCTCGGCACGGGAGCAGCAGGAAAGTGGTATGATCTACCGCAATCCGAATGTGAAGATGGGGGGAGAGAGCATTGTGATCGATGAGTATGCCATTCCGGTCACACAGGCCCACAAGGTGGCGCAGACCCTTCAAGCACTAGTCAACAACCCTAAACAAAATATTCAATAAACTAACAGAAAACGAAAATGATCAAAAGATTACAACTACTGATGACTGCGGCTATCCTTCTTATTTCCTGTGGAAGGGGAGGTAACGGCAGCACCGAAGCAGACTACCGGGTGGTACCTTTACCCGATCAGATTGAAATGACAGAGGGAGAGCCGTTCCGTCTCACCGGCACTACAAAAATTATATATCCCGAAGGGAATGAAAAGATGGAACGCAATGCAGCCTTTCTGGCTGATTACCTGGAGCTCTCCGCCGGCATCAAACCAAAGGTAACGGTTGATGCAGCTGAGCAGGATGCAGTAATTCTTTCATTGGGTCTGCAACATGAGAATTCTGAAGCCTATCGCATCCGGATCGACGGTCAGACCATTCAGATTGAGGGAGCCAGCGAAGCGGCCGTCTTCTATGGCATCCAAACCCTGCGTAAGTCGGTACCGGTAGGGAATTACAAGGCTATCAACTTCACTCCTGCCACCATCAGTGATGCCCCCCGCTTTGCCTACCGCGGCATGATGCTCGATGTGGCCCGTCATTTCCAGTCGGTCGATTTCGTGAAGAAGTACATCGATCTGTTGGCACTGCACAACATCAACCGTTTTCACTGGCATCTCACGGAAGACCAGGGATGGCGCATCGAGATTGAATCCTATCCCAAATTGACGGAGGTAGGCTCCATACGCAGCGAAACGGTGATTGGCCGCAACACGGGTGAGTATGACGGCACGCCTCACGGTGGTTTCTATACCAAGGATGAACTCAAAGAGGTGGTTGCTTACGCTGCTGAGCGTTACATCACGATCATCCCCGAAGTAGACCTGCCGGGACACATGCTGGCTGCGCTGACCGCATACCCGGAGCTGGGTTGCACGGGAGGCCCCTATGAAGTAGCACGTGAATGGGGCGTTTTTGACGATGTGCTCTGCCCTGGCAAGGAGGAGACCTTCACCTTCTTGGAAGCGGTGCTCACCGAGGTGATGGAGATTTTCCCGTCGGATTATATTCACATTGGTGGTGACGAATCTCCCAAAACACGCTGGGAGGAGTGTCCCGATTGTCAGGCACGCATCAAAGAGCTGGGGTTGACCGATCACAATGGTCATATGGCAGAACACTACCTGCAGAGTTATGTAACGGCACGCATCGAGAAATTTCTGAACGATCACGGCAGAAGAATCATCGGCTGGGATGAGATCCTGGAAGGTGAACTGGCGCCCAACGCCACGGTAATGTCATGGCGCGGCATGGGAGGCGGCATACAGGCTGCACAGATGGGGCACGATGTGATCATGACCCCCACCACCTACTGTTACTTCGACTACTACCAAACAGACAAGATAGACGATGAGCCGCTGGCTATCGGTGGTTTTCTCCCGCTGGAACAGGTTTACAGCTTTGAACCGGCACCCGATCAGCTGACCGCAGACCAGAAAGGCCATATACTGGGTGCACAGGCCAACCTCTGGACCGAGTACATCCGCGAGGAGGAGCATGTGGAGTACATGACGCTGCCACGTCTGGCAGCCATGAGTGAAGTGCAGTGGATGCAACCGGCGAAGAAGGAGTATGAAGCGTTCCTGGAACGTTTGCCCCGTCTCCTGTCTCTTTACGATAAGCTGGGCTACAATTATGCCACCCATGTGTTTGATGTCAAGGCTGAACTGACACCCAACTTCGACACCAACGCACTCGATGTCACCTTCAGTACGATCGACGATGCACCGGTCTACTACACCTTGGACGGAAGTGAGCCCACCGAAACGTCACTCCGCTACGAGGGCAAGATCTCAATCAACGAGGAGTGCCAACTGAAAGCGGTAGCCATCCGCCAGGGAAAGAAGAGCAAGCTCTTCAGCGAGCAGATTCACCTCAGTAAATCCAGTTTCAGGCCGACAGAGCTGCTCACCACACCAGCTCCGAACTATGGCTTTGAGGGTGCTTCAATGCTGGTGGACGGACTACAGGGCAACAACACCAACTACCGTTCCGGTCGATGGATCGGGTTCCAAGGTGAGGAGCTGGTGGCGGTGATCGATATGCTGGAAGCTACCGAGATCAGCAGTGCCTCCATTCGCAATGCCGTGGTGACTGGGGACTGGATCTTCGATGCCTCTGAAATCCTCATCGAAAGTTCTGACAACAACCAGCAGTTCACACAGGTAACCTCCCAAACCATCACCGACGAGAAGCAGGAGCACTGGTCCGACATCTCTGAACACAAGCTCACCTTCGAACCGGTCACGGCCCGCTACTACAAGGTCACCGTGAAACCTACGGTGATGCCTGAGTGGCACCCGGGCAAGGGCAACAAGGCCTTCTTCTTCCTGGATGAAATCCACCTCGACTGATTGTTGATGAGGGTGATAAAAAGAGATTGAGTGATTGAAAGAGCGCCGTAACTTTTAGAAGGTACGGCGCTTTTACTATTAATCTATTCCATGTTGATTTCACTGAATCAACAAAAATGTCAAAATACCTGCAACATAACCCAACAGAGCGAGGGGTGTGAACCGCTTCAGGTAATAACTAAAACTTATTTTTTCAAGTCCCATTACTGCTACACCAGTAGCAGAGCCGATAATCAGTATACTGCCACCGGTTACGGCACAATAGGCCAGGAGGGTCCAGAACCCACCGTCTGCAATAAAGTATTGCATATAAGAAGTCAGGTCTGCTGAGCTATCGGGCATTGGGAACATACCCATGGTTGCCGATACTAACGCCACATTATCGACCAGCGATGAGGCGGCACCAATCAACACACCAAGCAGATAGGGTTCCGTGATCAATGAAGTAAGATAGCCGGCAATCTGCAATAGCTGACCGCTTACATTCAATGCGGCTACCGACATCAAGATACCAAAGAAGAAGAAGATGGTCGGCAAGTCTACCGAGCGTGACAATGCCGGAATACGCATTTTATCGGAGTCTTTTATTTCGCTTATCCGGCCATATATGAGATCGGTATAAATCCAAAGGAGAGACAACCCAAACAATACACACATAAAAGCCGGGAGATGAGTCACCGTTTGAAAAAGAGGCACCAACGCAAGAGAAAGGGTGCCGATCCAGAAAATCAGAATACGGGACCGTAACGGAATCTTATCGATAAAAACATTATCAGCAGAGATATCCCGGTTTTGCCGCAACACAGCTCCTTTTTTGAACAGCCAAAAGTTGGCAATCACCAATATGACCATGAGATTGATAAATGCCGGCAGAAAAAGATGCGTGATCTGGTGCATCGCCGTGATGTTTCCACCGTTCCAAAGCAACAGAGTAGTCACATCACCAATTGGAGACCAGGAACCGCCTGCATTTGCTGAGAGAATGATCATGCTGGCATATTTCAGCCGGTCTGTTTTGTCGGGAACGAGTTTACGCAAGACAGCTATCAACACAAATGCGGCAGCCAGGTTATCGAGCAATGCCGAGAACAGAAAGGAGGAGATACTGATCAACCACAACAACCTTCGTTTATTGTTGGTCCGCAACGAATGCGTAATGGCGAGAAATCCACCATACTTATCCACGATATTTACGATGAGCAGGGAACACATCACGAAAAAGAGCGTTTCCGACACATCACCCAGATGAGTCAGAAACATTCTCTCGGTGAGGTAGGAAATGCTTTGCTGTTGTGGACTGAGAGGAGCAATCTCCAAACGCTGAATATATCGCTGAAAATCATCATGCAATACACTGTCCAATATCTGATTGGCATTGAGCATGACCATCAACCAAAGCAGTACAGACATAAAAAGGGCTGTTGCCGATTTGTTGATGTGAATTTTATCTTCCAGTGTAATGAGTACAATACCCATCAAAAATATAATCGGCATCAAAATATCCATTGGAGTATAGAGACTTTAAGTATTTTTTTGCAGTGAGTAAAGTACCTGAATCTCTTCCGCCCATAACGCTTCATCGGGTGTCTCGAGGATCAGTGGCATGTTGTCGAAGCGAGGATCATTCATGATGAAGCCGAAAAGATCCATGTTCATCACCCCCTTACCGAGACTGTCGTGGCGGTCCACACGTGTGGCCAGCTCTTTTTTGGAATCGTTGATGTGCATCCCCTTGAGGTAGTGGAAACCCACGATCTCTTCAAATTTGCGGAAGGTTTCTTCAAAACCCTCACGGGTTCTGATCTCGTAGCCTGCAGCGAGCGTATGTGCCGTGTCGAGGCAGACCCCCACCCTGCTCTTATCCTCAACTTTATCAATGATATGGGCTATCTGCTCGAAGGTATGTCCCAGATTGGTTCCCTGTCCCGCGGTGTTTTCAATCACAGCTGTGACGCCGTTGGTCTTCTCCAGGGAGAGGTTGATCGACTCGGCGATGCGGTCGAGACAACCATCTACTGATATCTTGTTCAGGTGGCTCCCGGGATGGAAGTTAAGCCGGTTGATGCCCAGTTGTTCACACCGTTTCATCTCATCGTTGAAGGCGGCACGCGATTTCTGCACCTCTTCGTCACCCGGGTTCCCGAGATTGATGAGGTAGCTGCTGTGCGGCAGAATCTGATCCGGGGTAAAGCCATACTCCTTGCAGCGTGAACGGAACAGTTCAATGTTCTGTTCACTATAAGCTGCGGCAAACCATTGCCGCTGGTTCTTGGTGAAAAAAGCAAACGCCTTGGCCCCAATGGTGTGCGCGTTCACCGGTGCATTCTCCACACCGCCTGATGCGCTGATATGCGCTCCTACATATTTCATATGATTAAAACTATTTATTTTCAAAGGTATCATATGGAACTCGCTTTTAATCATGTTCTTGTGTAAGAACAGTTATCATGCTCGTTTCATATGATATAGATCTTATAATTCAGCATGAATCCAAACGAAACATCAGTCGTTCATCCACTTTCGAACGAATGAAAAAACCGGTACGTTCAGAATATCACACACAAACTTACGTAGTTCTGAAAACAAAGATACAATGATTTTCCAAAAAAGTGTGTCCGGAAACAATTGTATCGCAAGAAAAGGCTAGCTCCTTTTTTTGGGAAAAGTGATCAGGAATGAGAGCCCTCCTTCAGTTCGGTTGCGGGCAAGAATACTGCCTTTGTGAAAGAGCACAGCATTCTTCACGATGGAGAGACCCAGTCCCGAGCCTCCCGTCTTGCGGGTACGTCCTTCATTCACCCGGTAGAACCGTTCAAAGATGCGTACCAGATGCTTCTCTTCCAAACCGGGACCGTTGTCATGAAACTCGAAGAAGTAAGCATCATCATTCTCATTGTGGCAGCGTATCACGATCTCTATTCCCTCTCCTGCATAAGCGATCGCATTCTCTGTCAGGTTGCGGAAGATGGAGTAGAGCAACGTGCGGCTTCCGTAGAGCACAACATCCTCACCCACATCTACCATGAATCGGTCACTTTTCTCCATGAGTTTTTCAGACAGGTCCCCCTTCATCTCCTGAAGCAACTCCCCGATGTTCACCGGTTCCATCTCAAAGCGGTCGGAGGCCTCCTCAATCTTGGTAAGCATGCTGATGTCCTGAATCAGTTCCGATAGCCGGATGGTCTGCAGGTAGGCCCTGTCGAGAAAACTACGAAGGCGCACATCCACACCCTCGCCGGCAAATCCCAATATGGTCTCCAGGTATCCGCGGATGCTGGTGACAGGAGTCCGCAACTCATGCGCGATGTTGTTGGTCATCTCCTGCTTTAGCAGCCGTCGCTTCTCCACGCGGGTGATGTCACTGATGTAAAGTTCGAAGCTGCGGTCTTCAAAGATGATTACTCGTACGTTGAACATCTTGCCACTCTTCTCCATGCGCTTCGAGAAAACGTTTTCCTCCTCATCCTTCCGGTCGAGGAATCCTACCACCTCCTTGAATGCGGAATCAGCAAACAGGTTTTCCGTAACCAGCGTGGGTGACTCGAGGATCAGGTTGAGATATTGCAGAAAATGAGAGTTGGCATACACCTCTTTTCGTTCTTCCGAGAAGATGGCGATACCTTCCTCGGAGAACTGAAAGTGCTGCAGCAACTTCTCCCGTTCAGTTGCCAAGCGACGTCGGTTCTCCTGAAGCAGGTTGTAGTTCTCAACAATGGCGGCACTCACCTCTCCCACCTCATCATCGGCAAAGACAAAGGAGGGTGGAATTGCGGCACCGCTCTTCACGTTCTGAGAGAAGGCTCTCAGCTCCCTTATGGAACGGGAAAAACGATCGGAGAAGTAAATCATCATCAGCACCGAGACGATAAAGAATAGCAGGATGTAGTAGGCAAACGAGTTTCCGGAGTGAATGAATGAGCGTAGTTCCACATCGTAGGGCAGCGCTACACGGACAAAAAGGTTGTCACTGTATCGCACATGGTATAGATACTCCAGCTGGTTGCTCGTGGAACGGCGGATATCCGATCCGCTGCCTTCGGCAATGCTCTCCTGTACCTCCGGTCGCAACAGGTGGTTCTCCATTTTGGCGGCTTCCAACCGGTTGTCATACAACACCTTCCCTTTGAGATCGATCAGGGTGAGCCTCAGTTCCGGCTGCATGTATTGCAGCAGTTCCTTCAACCTTGTGGTATCCATCCCGTGAAGGATCTGATTCTGCTCCAAGTAGCGGGCAATGAGGAGTGCATCATTGTCCAGCATCCGCTGCAAGCTCTCGGTACGTTCTTTTCTCAGCTGCTGTTGTTCAAAGTAGATGATGCCTGCGGTGAAAAGTGCGATGATCAGTGAAAAGGTGAGCAGGATACGACTCTTAAAGGAGAACTTTATGCCCATAACTACTTCCCGTTGTCCAGGTTCAACCAATAACCGAAGCCGGAACGATTGACGATGATGCCGGCATATTCACCCAGTTTCTTTCGCAAACGGGTGATATGCACGTCGACGGTACGGTCAAGAACATATTCATTCTCACCCCAGACACTTCCAAGGATTTCCGCACGAGTGAGCAGGTTGGGTGATACCTGTGCCAGCAGTGAGAGGATCTCGAATTCTTTCTTGGTAAGAGACACCTCAGACCCGTCGATGGTCACCCTGTTGGAAGGAATGTCAATGGTGAGCCCCCGGTAATTCCAGTGTGTCGCCGGCGGCATCCGCACCAACGTGGTACGTTTCAACAGTGCCAGCACGCGAGCCAGCAATTCCTTCACCGAAAAAGGTTTGGCAACATAGTCATCGCCACCCAGAGAGAAGCCGGTGAGCTTGTCGTTCTCACTGTTCTTGGCCGTGAGAAAGATGATTGGGATTGTATTCCCCTCTTTCCGGAGTGTCTCTGCCATCTTAAAGCCTGACATGCCTCCCATCATCACATCCAAAATCAATAATTGATGCACATCGGTCATCACTGCCAGCGCCTCTTCGGCAGAGGTAGCCACATCCACAATGTAACCTTCCTGTTCAAGGTTGAACTGAAGGATATCGCAGATATCTTTTTCATCGTCCACCACCAGTATCCTCTCTTCCATTGTACGGTTGTAATTGGTTTCCAGCCCCACTGTGTGAGGGCCAATCTCTTTGCAAATGTACGACATGCATGTTACATTCCTGTTACAAATAGATTACTTTTTTGTTAAGATGGTTTTGAATACCCTATCAGACAATGAGACAAATAAAGGGAAATATGTTATCTTTGCAACCGGAAGCCAACAGCTTCCTGTGTAGCTTAGGAAACCACATAAAAAACAAAGTAAGATGAAAGATTATCATCAGGAGGATGCACTAGTCCTCTTCTCCGGTGGTCAGGACTCTACCACCTGCCTCTACTGGGCTAAGCAACAGTTCCGTCAAGTGCACGCGCTCTGTTTCACCTACGGTCAGCGTCACTCGCAGGAGGTGGAGAACGCTCGCCGCATTGCAGCGATGGCGGGCACACCTTTCCGTGTGCTTGATGCCTCCATCATTTCGCGGCTGGCACCCAACTCGCTGACCGACCTCTCTATGACGATGGATGAGACACAACCCAAAGACTCCTATCCCAACACCTTTGTTCCCGGCAGGAACCTGTTGTTCCTCACCTTCGCCGCCACACTGGCCTATGCACAGGGAATCCGCCACCTGGTCACCGGTGTCTCGGAAGCGGACTATAGCGGCTACCCCGACTGCAGGGACACCTTTATCCGCTCGGCCAACACCACACTTAACCTGGCAATGGACAAGCAGTTTGTGATCCACACACCACTAATGTGGCGCAACAAGAAGGAGGTATGGCAACTGGCCGACGAACTGGGTGTGTTTGATATCATCCGCAACGAGACGCTCACCTGCTACAATGGCATTCTAGCCGGGGGGTGCGGGCATTGTCCTGCCTGCCTGCTGCGCAACAAAGGGCTGGAGGCCTACCTCGCCGAAAAAGGAGGATAACAGTTATTATTCGTTCATCAACAACAATAGAGATATCCCATATGGAAAAAGATCAACTCACCCTGCTGGGTGGTCAAACCGTCTACCGGCAGGATTATGCACCAGAGGTGCTGGAGGCATTCAACAACAAACATCCTGAGAACGACTATTGGGTCACCTTCGACTGTCCCGAGTTCACCAGCCTCTGCCCCATTACCGGACAACCCGACTTCGCCACCATCCGTGTCGATTACATTCCGGATGTGAAGATGGTGGAGAGCAAGAGCCTGAAGCTATACCTCTTCAGCTTCCGCAACCATGGGGCTTTTCATGAAGACTGCGTGAACATCATCATGAAAGATTTGATCCAACTGATGGATCCCAGGTACATCGAGGTGACAGGCATCTTCACCCCCCGTGGCGGCATCAGCATCTACCCTTACACCAACCATGGCCGTAAGGGTACAAAGTATGAAAAGCTGGCCGAAGAGCGCCTCTTCGCCCATACTTTCCCCCTGAAATAAACTGACAGGGTAGAAACATAAACATCCGGCAGGGAAATTCCCGGCCGGATGTCTTTTTTTGTGAAAAATAAAAAGTTACAGCTTGTAGCCTATCACTTATTCCTCTTCTCCCACTTTCGGCTCATAGACCCTCACCCAATCAATCAACATATCGGCAGGCAATTGCTCAGGATCGGTATCCTTGTTGAGACGGATGCCGAGGAAGAGATTAAAATCCCGTTCGTCGTATGGATATTGTCCAGCCATGTCGGTAAGCACACGGGGGTACTTCCGGGTGCGGATGTCATCCACGAAAAAGACCAGGCTGTCGGGATACTTCTCAACACCATAGATGCGGTACTCCACCGGATTGACTCCCACCAGCGAACTGGAGGGTGGATTTTCTGCCATCCCCTGCGATGTAGTATATTCAGAAGTTACCGATTGGTAGACAAACTCATCCATGCCATAATGTTCCATGAAGTCGATCGAGATATGATTTTCCGATTGATCAACCGGCAGCAATGAGAGATAATGGGTGGCACCCTCAGCAGGGTTCACCCGTACCTTCACCTCGATACGGGATACCTTCCCACTCTTCATGCCTTCACGGGTGATACCACCGGTGAGAAATGGCATCGTATCGTTCGGCACCGAATTGGGCACTGCACGCAGCACCAGGTTGCCCTCCTGTGAGAGATACAACGCATCATGCTTACTGGCATAACGGTTCATATGCTGTTTTCCCTTGGGGATTTTTGACCATTCATCCCCGTTCAGACCTTCGTCAAAATCATCTTCCCATACCAGTTCCCAGCCCTTGCGGAACTTCTCGTCAGTCTCCTCCTTCTGGCCCGTACAGGAAATTATTCCACTGAAGAGTGCAAATGTTAGCAGTAGTAAAGTAGTTTTTTTCATGCAATAATGTTCGTTGTTTCATTTATATTGTTCTACAAAAGTAACAATAAGAGGTGGTAGAGAAGTTCAAATGGAACACAATAAGTGTTAAACAAGGGGGCTGGCTTATCATTTTTATCAGAAACAGGGGAATCAAATATCGATTTTATACCAACGATAGACTAAAAAAAACAATTGAAAGGAAACTTTTATTACCTTTGCCCCCTGCATCTACATAGAAAAAGATCAACAGAGGTTACAATCAACGCAATCAATATGCCGGAAATTTCTCAGCGGGGATTTGAGATGCCCGCTTCACCCATACGCAAATTAGCCCCCCTCTCCGATGCTGCCAAAGCACGTGGCACCAAGGTGTACCACCTCAACATCGGGCAGCCCGACCTGCCCTCACCACAAGCTGCCCTGGAGGCAATCCGCAACATCGACCGCACTACGCTTGAGTACAGTCCCAGCGACGGTTACCGCTTTTACAGGGAGAACCTGACGGAGTACTACAGAGAGTACAACATTGAACTGACACCCGAAGAGATCATCGTCACCGCGGGGGGATCGGAAGCGGTGCTCTATGCCTTTATGGCCTGCCTGAACCCGGGTGACGAGATCATCGTACCGGAGCCGGCCTATGCCAACTACATGGCCTTTGCCATCTCCGCCGGAGCAGTGATTCGCTCCCTGCCCTCAACCATTGAATCGGGTTTCGCCCTGCCCCATATCGATGACTTTGAACAACTGATCAACGAGCGCACCAAGGGAATCCTGATCTGTAACCCGAACAACCCCACCGGTTATGTCTACACGCCACAGGAGATGGAGCAGATACGGCAGCTGGTAATGAAGCATAACCTTTATCTCTTCTCCGACGAGGTATACCGGGAGTTCATCTACAATGACACGCCATACGTCTCCGCCTGCCACCTGGAAGGTGTGGAAGAGAATGTGGTGCTGATCGACTCGGTTTCGAAACGGTACAGTGAGTGCGGCATCCGCATCGGGGCATTGATCACCAGAAACCGGAAGGTGCACGATACCGTGATGAAATTCTGTCAGGCGCGACTCAGTCCCCCGCTCATCGGCCAGATTGCAGCCAACGCATCGTTACAGGAGAACGGCAGCTACATGCAGCATAACTTTGAAGAGTACAAGAGCCGCCGTGACTACCTGATGGAACGACTCAACAACATTCCGGGGGTCTTCTCCCCCATGCCGCAGGGTGCCTTCTACACGTTGGCACGACTGCCCATCGACGACGCCGACAGATTCTGTGCCTGGTGTCTTTCTGACTTCTCCTACGAAGGTCAGACCATCTTCATGGCACCTGCAACCGGTTTTTACGTAACTCCGGGCTTGGGGAAGAACGAAGTACGCATCGCTTATGTACTGAACAAAGCTGATCTGGGAAAAGCACTGACGGTGTTGGAAAAAGCACTGGAGGCATATCCGGGAAGAAGATAAAGAGATGAGATGAGCACGGAACTTTTCATAGCCAGACGTATCTACAGGGGAGAGAAGCAAAACGACAAGCGTGTCTCCTCTCCCGCCATACGCATCGCTATCACCGGTATCGCACTGGGACTGGCAGTGATGCTTGTCTCGGTCTGTATCATTGTCGGCTTTAAAAAGGAAGTACGTGCCAAGGTGGTGGGCTTCGGCTCCCATATCCAGGTCACAGCCTTCAACAGCAACAACTCATACGAACAGGCTCCCATCGCCTTCTCCGACACACTGAGGGAGCTACTCACCTCCAACCCTGACATCTCTCATCTTCAGGAGTACATCTCCAAGCCGGGCATCATCAAGACCGAGGATGACTTCATGGGTGTCATCCTCAAAGGAGTCTCAGAACGATACGACTGGGAGTTTTTCCGGAAGAACATGCTGGAGGGTGAGGTGATTCATCCGGATGACACCACCGCCGGCAACAAGGCCATCCTATCCCGTGAGATCGCCGGGAAGCTGCAACTGAAGCTGGGTGACAGCTTCACCTGCTATTTCGTGCAGGAGCCGGTACGTGCCCGTCGTTTTACCATCGCCGGCATCTACGAGACCAATTTCGAGGATTACGACAAGCTTTATGTCATCACCGGTAAAGATGTGCTTGCCTCCCTCAATGGGTGGGATGACGATATGGTGAGCGGCATCGAACTGCTGGTAAAGGATTACGACAACCTCGACCGCACCACGCAGGATCTCTTCTTCACCATGGCATCCTACAAAGACCGCCTCGGCAACAACCTCTACACACGCTCCATCAAGGACATCAACCCCATGATCTTCAACTGGCTCAACCTGCTTGACATGAATGTCTGGGTGATCATCATCCTGATGTTGGTGGTATCAGGCTTCACCATGATCTCGGGACTGCTGATCATCATCCTTGAACGCACCAACATGATTGGCATGCTCAAGTCGATGGGTGCCCGCGACTTCAGCATCCGCAAGGTGTTTCTCTACCTTTCCGCCTTCCTGATCGGCCAGGGGATGCTTTGGGGCAATGTGATCGCACTGCTCTTCTGCATCCTGCAGGATCGCTTTCACCTGCTGAAACTGGATCCTGCCACCTACTACCTCTCTTCGGTGCCGGTAGACTTGAACCTGCTCTTCATCCTGTTGCTCAATGCAGGCACGCTGCTGGTCACCCTGCTGATGATGCTGGGGCCCTCCTATCTCGTGGCCCGCATCACCCCTGCCCGCTCAATCCGTTTTGAATAGCGTTTCCAAAAAGTAACTCCCGCAGTCAGCCCGTCGACTGAAAAATATTGGTTATATTTGACAGCAAAAAGAGGGTATGCGCATATTACACACTGCCGACTGGCATCTGGGGAAACGGCTCGATGATTTCCCGCGGCTGGAAGAGCAACGGGAAGTGATGGAGGAGATCTGCGAAATTGCAGACAGGGAAGCAGCCGATGTGGTGGTGGTTGCAGGCGATCTCTTCGACACCTTCAACCCTCCCACCGAGGCGGTCGACCTACTCTACCGGACACTCAAACGACTCACAGCAGGGGGTCGTCGTCCCGTAATCGCCATCGCCGGGAACCATGACTCACCCGACCGGATAGAGTCTCCCGACCCACTGGCGCGGGAGTGTGGCATCATCTTCGCCGGTTATCCCCATACGGTGGTACCTCCCTATCTGCTCGAGTCGGGATTAAAAGTACTACAGAGCGACAAGGGTTTTCTGGAGCTATCGTTGCCCGGTTCATCCGTTCCGTTACGCATCCTTTTCACACCCTATGCCAACGAGTACCGTCTCAAAACCTTTCTCGGTCCGGAGGATAGCGAGGAGGAGCTACGGTCACTCCTGCAGGAGCGATGGCAGCAACTGGCCGACCGTTACTGCGACCATACGGGTGTCAACATCCTCCTCACACATCTCTTCGTGGCAAGAAGAGGTGCCTCGTTCCCCGAAGAGCCGGAGGAGGAGAAGCCGATCCTGCAGGTGGGCGGTGCACAGGCGATATACACAGACAATATCCCCGCACAGATACAATACACCGCACTGGGACATCTCCACCGGATGCAGTTCGTGGAGAAAGAGCCGTCGCCGGTCTGCTACAGTGGGAGCCCCCTCTCATACAGCTTTGCCGAAGCTGGTCAGCAGAAACAGCTGCTGCTGATCGACATTGAGCCCGGTGAAACAGCCGTAGTACGTGAGGCATCCCTTACACGTTCGAAACTTCTTCTGCGGAAAAAGGCCAAGGGTGTGGATGAGGCACTGCAGTGGCTCAGCGAGCACAGGGATGCACTGGTAGAACTGACCATCGTCACCGACTGCTTTCTCACCGCCATGGAACGGAAAGCACTTTTAGCTGCTCACCCCGCCATCGTGAGCATCATTCCCGAGGTTACAGATGCTGAGACACTGAGGGAAGGAGGAAAACAGCAGATAGACCTCTCCAAGGGTATGGAAGCGCTCTTCCGCGACTATTTCCTGCATGAGAAGGGGCAGGAACCCAACGAAGAGATCATGCAATTGTTTCACGAAATAGTGGCAGAAGAGGAATGATACCAATAAAACTTACCCTGCAGGGACTCTACTCCTACCAGGCAAAACAGACTATCGACTTCACCCGGCTCACCTCCTCCGGCCTGTTCGGCATCTTCGGCATGGTGGGTAGCGGCAAGTCGTCGATCCTGGAGGCGATCACCTTCGCCCTTTACGGACGTACCGACCGCCTCAACCTCTCGGGCGACAACCGCAACTACAACATGATGAACCTGAAATCGAAGGAGCTGCTGATCGATTTCATCTTCGAGGCCGGCGGCGAGCGTACGCTCTACCGCTCAACCGTGAAGGGGAGGCGCAACAGTAAACGGTTTGAGGAGGTGAAAACGCTCGATCGCGCAGCCTACAGGAAGGTCGACAGCGAGTGGATTCCGATCGAACAGGAGGCACTGCAGGAAGCCATCGGGCTGAGCTACGAGAACTTCAAACGCACCATCATCATCCCGCAGGGTCAGTTTCAGGAGTTCCTGCAACTGGGCAACAAAGATCGCACCCAGATGCTGAAAGAGCTGTTCAACCTGGGGAAGTATGAGTTTTATTACAAGGTGGCGGCACTCGAGACAAGGAACAACGAACAAAAACACATCCTGGAAGGTGAACTGAAAGGACTGGGCGACATCGATGAAAGTCAGCTCGACCAGTACGAGTCCTGGCTGGATCAGTTGAAGGAAAAGATAGTTGAACTTAAAAGCAGGCACAACGAACTTCAGCTAAAGGAGGAACAACAGCGGAAATTAAGGGAGTTGCTGCAAAAGAGCAGTGAAGCTGAGCAGGAGCTGCGGAAGCTTGAAAATGAAGAGCCGGTTTTTCGTGCCCTCGAAAAGAGCATCAATCGTTACGAGCAGTGTCACTACCGGTTCAAACATCGGCTTGAACTTTTGGAGGAGTGGAGCGGCAAGAAGGAGAAGAGAGAAGAGCTGATGGCTCTTGACAGAAAGCGCCTGGAAGAGGTGGAGCAGACGATCGAAGAGATCGGGAAGCTGCTCACTGAGATCAGGCCGGCATACGAGAAACGGGAAGAGTTGCAGAAACGGGCGACAGAGCTGTCGCTGCTGCTGCAGATGAAAGGTGCCGAAGAGATCATCACGAAGGAAAAGAGACGTTCAGAAACAGGAAAAGGTTTTCTTGATGAAGCCACAAAACAGGTGGAGAGACTGAAATCGGAGAAGCAGCAGCTCGGAGAACTGATCAATAAGTTGCGGGGGAAGATGCCTGATCTCATGTTGCTCTCTGCCATCAGAAGCTGGCATGCCGAGAAAAGAACCCTTGAGAAACAACTGGGCGACATCGATGAGGAAACTGAGCGATATGCCCGTGAGGAGAAGGAGATCAAACAGGAGAGAGCACTCCTTCGGCACAATAGGCTGTTTGAAGGGATATCGCCCGATGAAGACCCTGAAGTACTGGAAGATCGCCTGAGACAGGAGGTCGACACGTTGAAAAATCGGCAGCGAAAGATAGGTGAAGAGGAGCACCATCTCTTGGTGAAAGAGCAGCTGAAAAGCTACGCCAGCGAGCTGGAGGAGGGGCACCCCTGCCCGCTCTGCGGATCCAGGCAGCATCCTGAAATATTCAGGAGTGATGACCAGGAAAAGCAACTGCTGCAGCTTGCGGAAGAAAAAAGAGCGCTCGAGGAGCAGCTCAACCAGCTCGCGTCGCTCAGCGAACAGCTTCTGCTGCTCAGGAGCCGCGAACGACAGGCATCCAAGCAGAAAGAAGAGTGGATTGGCAAAGGCAGCCTGGTAAAGCAACAGCTTGAGATGCACGAAGGGCAGTTTCAGTGGGAGATGTACCACGATGAAGCGGCGCTGAACAACGCATTCCTGGAAGGGAAGAAACTCCAGGATGAAATCAGGATACAGGAGGACTCACTTACCGAAAAAGTGACCCAGCTGGAGCAGGAGGAGAAGAACAGGGAGCGCTATCGTGCGGCACTGGATCAGATACGTACCACGCTCACCGTCCAGGAGACCACTTTGGCCACCCTTCGGGAGCAACTTGAAATCATCGACCCCAGTCACTACCGGGAGTCCGGCAGCGAGGAGATTGAAAGGGAAAGGCAGCAGCTGCTCGAGAAGCATCAGCATGTGGTGAAGCAGTTCGAAGAAAAGAGCGGACTCCTGCAGGAACAGACCCGGGAGAAGGATGCCCTCATGGGTGCATTGGTGATCAACAACCGGGAGCTGGAACAGCAGCAGGCGGCCATCGACAGTTTGCAGGAACAGCTCAAGGAGGAGCTGGCAAAATCTACCTTCAGCAACATCGGCGAGGTGAAGGAGATCCTCTCCACAGCGATGGATCCTGAATCAGAAAAGAAAAAGCTAGAGTCTTTTCGTGACTCAATGATGCACTACAGATCTGCTTTCGACCAGTTCCAAAAGGAGATGGAGGGGAGGGTGTACGATGCACGGGCGCATGAGATGCTGATCGACGAAATGAACAGGATCAGTGAGGAGGTGACAGCCAAAAACCAGGAACATGGAAGTATCACCGGATTGCTCACGAAGCTAAAGAGTGATCTGCATAAAATGTCAGAACTGAAGGAGACAATGGAGAAGCTACTGGCAAGGGGTGAAAATATCCGAACAATGAAATCGCTCTTCACCGCGAGTGGCTTCGTGAACTACATCTCCACCGTCTATCTCCAGAATCTCTGCAATGCCGCCAACGACCGGTTCTTCCGGCTCACGCGACAGAAGCTGAGCCTCGAGATCACCCCCGACAACAGTTTTCAGGTGCGTGACTTCATGCACGAGGGGAAGGTAAGGAGCGTCAAAACCCTCTCCGGCGGTCAGACCTTTCAGGCATCCCTATCACTGGCACTGGCACTGGCCGACAACATCCAGCAGATCACCCGCTCCAGTCAAAACTTCTTCTTCCTCGACGAAGGGTTCGGCTCACTCGACAAAGAGTCACTCGGAATTGTATTTGACACGTTGAAGACACTGCGCCGGGAGAACCGCATCGTGGGAGTGATCTCACACGTGGAGGAGATGCAGCAGGAGATTGAGGCACACCTCCGCATTGAGAACGACCCGGAACGGGGCAGCCTGATCCGTCGCAGCTGGGAAGAGTAACTCTTGAAAATGATTATTCCCTGATCATTTATGCGAGATTAGATTTAACCCCACGATTGACATGATTAAGGTACACAGGAAGACAATCTTTAACACCGATACCGGTTCTTTTAAAATAAATATTCCAGCTAGTACTGTGAATGTCGCACCCAATCCCGACCAGACAGCATATCCAACACTCACGTTGATGCCGTTGTCTATGGCCTTGTAGAGCATCAACATGCTAAATGAAACCGATCCTATAAAAACCATTACCCATAAAATCATCTCCCTGCCGTTGGATTCAGAGATTTTGGAGAGGCTGAACGCAAACAGAGCTTCAAACAACCCGCCTATCAGTAACAAGATCCAGTTCATCATTTCAATCTTTACCTGCAAAGATAACAGATTATTTGTTGAGTATCCCCCTGATTATAATTTACGTTTAGTGTAATCCTATTTAAGAATTGAACACCATTACCGCTCTGAGCGCCATTTCGGAGTACTGTTCACAACTTGTTGATAACCTGTTCGTATGTTGTTCACAACAACAGCCAAAAATATTTGCTTATTCTGTGTCACTATTGTTATATTTGCAAACAACGATAACGAAACAATTCCGCATAAGGCGGTAAAAAAGTTATAGGAGTTCATTGACATTTTGTACACAACCGAAAAGAATTGCATTCAGGAGAAGAACGGACTTGTCCGATGATGCTCCGTGTGTTTGTTGATGATGGCTTCCCGCTTTTCATCACTGCACAGGATGACAATTTTGCCACATGCACGTATCCGCTGCCTCTGCACATTGTATGCTCTCGGGCAACAGTGTTTTCAGCGAAAAAGCGTAACTGAACATTGAAATGGAAGGTAAAACGAAAATTTCAGATGCTGTTATGTCCCGTTTAGACGGAGATCATCTTTCGGGTTCTCGGAATTTTTCAAGGTAATGATGAAGCCTGGTAAATGATTGACAGATACAAACAGGTCGTTGAAGAGTGATAGGCCGGTTTCGGGAAAAAGGATGTTCTACTACATCAACTCACCTCGTTCGCGGGGGAGAGGGAGATGGTAAGAATGTTCGGGGCTGAATACCCTTACACGAAAAACGCTTCTTGCATGCATTACCCAAAAGCAGGTTCGCCTGTTTGAAGTGAAGGCATTGCAGAAAAACGTTTGTGTATCTATTCTGCTTCACAGTTCGGAAAAAACGTATCAAACGATTGAATGTTATCGAAACGAATGATATTGTGACTTCCCTGGACAGCTTTAACAGCTTCAAACACTGTTCCAGATGTTTATCGAAGTATCTGTACTCTGAAGTATTTTGCCTGCGGGGCGGATAAAACAAACCTCCACGTTTGTTGGTTCCCAGCTGCGTTTCTCAGAAACATGGCACACACGGCACTGCAACAGCAGTTTAACGATGTGACCGTTTGGTACAAGACGATTTGAACTCCTACCCACAAGAAGCCCCGGACATCCGGGGCTTTTTTTTGCTTTTAACTGAGGGTCAGTATCATTTGGTGATCAGCAGCCAGCCTGCGCATGTTGAGGATGGCATAACGCATGCGGCCCAGTGCTGTATTGATACTTACACCTGTGATGTCGGCGATCTCCTTGAAGCTCAACTCCCCATAGTATCGCATCTCCACCACCTCGCGTTGTGTGTGGGGCAGGTGTTGCACCAGTTTCTTCACATCGCTCCGGACCTGTCTTCTTACCCACTCACCCTCAACGTTCTCTTCGCATAACGATGGGTTGTTCAGCAGATCGATCCCCCATTCATCGTTTGAGAGGGTCTTCTCATTTTTCTTCTGCCGGAAATAGTCGATCATCAGGTTGTGTGCAATGCGCATCAGCCAGGACCGGAAACGACCGCTCTCGGTATAACGCCCTTGCCGAATGGTGACAATGGCCTTGCAGAAAGTTTCCTGAAAGAAATCGTCCGCGAGATTCTTGTTTCGTACCGTGTAGAGGATATAACTGAATACCACCTGCTGGTGTCTCTCCAGTAACAGGTCAAACGCGTCATCGTTGCCACCGGCATACAAAACGACCAACTCCTCATCGGTCATCGTGCTGAGAATATCCATAGCTTTACTGCTTCAATTGTTATGTGCAATGTTCGGAGTAAAGTGGACTTATAGGCAATTTATTTTAGCGTTTGTTGATATTCAGTAACAAAGTAAAAGAAAAAAGTGAGAACGAGCAACTCTAAATAGTTAAATGCGTAGCGGCATTGGCGAAACCATCAGACGTTGATCGATTATTTTAAAATTTAAGATGTTCTTTGCAAAGTTTGTTACCTTTGCAAACATAGTATTCATCTCAAAGCGTCAATTCTTATGAGACAGTTTTATTTCCCTTTGTTAATGCTGTTCATCTGCTCAACCCTGAATGCGCAGGATATCCCGGTGAAGCAGGACAGCCTCAAACTGGAGGGAGGAAGATCTACAGAACTGACGATCGATTCATTGGCAATTGAACGCAACAAAACGGCGCCACTGCGGCTGCCCCGTCTCAATCCGGCAGAGAACCTGGCACCGCAGTTCACCCCATACGAGCGCCACAGGATAAGCCTGAAGAGGGAAAGAGGCTCCTCCCAGCTTCCCCCCATTCATTGGTCCGGTGCCGCTTCCGATTTCATCAACACAAAAAGCCGTACTGCCATTGCCAGCATGATGCCCACACGCAATACGCTTATATATGGTGCTGCCACGCTGGGTTTGGTGGAGACCCCTTACTTTGGCAAGGCTAATTACTACAACCTGAACGCAGGTGCACGTTATCTCTTTTCTCCTCAACTCTCTCTGGGTGTGAGTGGCAGTTACCAATCCGACTTTGGCTACCTGCCCTACTGGAGCACGGGGCTGGATGCGAGCTACCAGATCAACAGGAATTTGATGTTCGAAGGTGGTCTCACCTACATGCAAACGGCAGGCAACATGTTAGGCCTTTCTCAGAACGCCGTGACGATGGATCTGCACGGTCGCTACCGGTTGAACGACGACTGGTTTCTGAACGCCTACGGCGGGATGCCGGTGATGCAGCAGAACAACCGACCCGCAGCACCCATGATGCCGGTGATGAACACCCCCTACTACGGAGGGTCGGTGGAGCACTGGTTCAACTCAACCACCGGTGTGGAGGCGGGCGTCATCTGGATGCGTGACATGTTCAGCGGGAAGATGCGTCCCCAGCCCAAGCTGGAGCTTCTCTTCCGGCCCGGCAGATAGGATGATCCGGAACGGCACACACAAAAGAGAGACTGCCTCTGTTTTGAGACAGTCTCTCTTTTGTGTAGAATATGCCTCATCCTGAAAATGTGTCTGTGTCTCGTCCTGTTTTTGGAAGCTTATCCTATATTCTAAGTTAATACCACCCTTATACCCACTCCAATAATTATTGGAGTGGGTATAAGGGTGCAATAAGGGTGCAATAAGGCTAGAGGCTCCGAGAACCCTTCAAGGAGGATTGGGTTGCGGTCTCAAATGGCCCGGTGGCTTCTATGTTTCTTTGTTTTGTACTAGTTAAAAAGAACGGTAAGTTCTCATTCCTACCAGTGATAATCTGCTACTTCCACCCAGTTTTTGGGGAAATGATTCCGCAAAACGATCCTGGAGGAAGAAGGTTTCGTTAGCCTGGAAAAAGTAAGAAAGAAAAAAAGGCCATCTCACTACAATTATGAGACGGCCTCTTTTTGTGTCATTAATGTGATTTATTACTCAGCAATTGTCGGCTTGTAGTAGGCCATATCCTCAATGCCCAGGCGGGTGATGAAGTTGTAATTCTTCACAACCTCAACCTCTCCATAATGGATATATACTTCGGCGCTGCGACGGAAGAGGGCAGCATCCTTGTTGGCATCCTGCAGCAGCAGGTGGCCCATCACGAGGTGACCGGCGCACTCCACCAGACGGCGGGCGTGGAAATCGAGATAATCTTCCTCCTTCTGGTTGGTGACCAGCTCCACAAGCTTCTCGTACATCTCAGCCATCTGTTTCAGTACCCGTTTCAGTTGTTCCAGTTCGGGTGTCACCGGAATCGCTTCATACTCTTTGATGCGTTGCAGGTAGGTACCGGTAGTGACGTGGCGGATGGCAGCCACCACCTGGAGTTGCGTGGTCCCTTCGTAGATGTTGGTGATGCGGGCATCGCGGTAAAGCCGCTCGCACTTGTAATCCTTCATGTAGCCTGAGCCTCCGTGCACCTGGATGGCATCATAGGCGTTCTGATTGGCATACTCGCTGCTCATAGCCTTGCCCAGCGGTGTGAAGGCATCGGCCAGGCGGGAGTAACGTTTCATCTCATCCCGTTCTTCGGGGGTCAGCTTCCTTTCGCGACCGATATCCTCGAGCGTTTTGTACATATCGACAAATCGACAAGTTTCATACAGCATGGTACGGGATGCGTCGGTCTTGGCACGCATGGTGGCCAGCATCTCATAGACCGGCGGGAACTCGATGATCGCCTTGCCGAACTGGCGGCGCTCCAACGCATAGCTGTTGGCTTCCCTTACAGCCGCTTCACAGAGACCTACCGACTGGGCGATGATGCCAAGGCGGGCACCATTCATCAGCGACATCACATACTTGATCAGACCCATGCGGCGTGTGCCCACCAGCTCTGCCTTCGCGTTCTTAAAGACCAGTTCGCAGGTGGGGGCTCCCTTGATTCCCATCTTGTTCTCGATGCGGCGTACGTTTACTCCGCCGTTTTTCTTGTCATAGACAAACATGGAGAGACCCCGGGCATCCTTGGTCCCCTCCTCCGAGCGTGCCAGCACCAGGTGGATGTCGGCATCGCCATTGGTGATGAACCGCTTCACCCCGTTCAGGTACCACTGCTTCTCCTCCTCGTTGTAGGATGCCTTGAGCATCACTGCCTGCAGGTCGGAGCCGGCATCCGGCTCGGTGAGATCCATCGACATGGTCTCCCCCTGTACGATGCGCGGCAGAAAACGCTCTTTCTGCTCATCCTCAGCAAACTCATAGATGGTCTCGCCGCAATCCTGCAGCATCCAGATGTTCTGGAAGCTGGCATCGGCACGGCTCACAATGTCGGCACTCATCATGTAGGGGACCATGGGGAAGTTGAGACCACCGAACCTGCGGCTCAGCCCCATCCCCATCAGCTCAGCCTTGTTGAGCGCATCGAGGTTCTGCTGCGTGGGGGCGGCATAGGTCACCCGCCCGTTCTCCACGGTAGGTCCGCTGTGGTCCACCTCCTCGGCATTGGGTTCGATGATGTCGGCACAAATCTCGCCCACCACCTCCAGCACCTTGTCGTAGCTGTCCATGGCATCCTCGAAGTCCATCGGAGCGTAATCATACTTTTCCTTGTCTGCGTAGTTTCTCTCTTTCAGTTCCACGATCCTCTTCATCAGCGGATGTTGCAGGTGGTGACGGAACTGTGGTGTATCGGTATAAAAATTGGCCATAATTGTTCTCTACTTGGTATTTTTCCTGTAATATTTGATCATCTTCGGGATCACGGTTTCAATGTCACCCGTGATGACATAATCGGCGATGGTGTTGATGGGTGCGTTGGGGTCGTTGTTGATCGAGATGATCAGCGAACTCTCCTGCATGCCGGCGATGTGCTGTATCTGACCGGAGATACCGCAAGCGATGTAGAGCTTGGGACGTACGGTGACACCTGTCTGCCCGATCTGTCGTTCATGTCCGGCATAACCGGCATCAACGGCGGCACGGGAGGCTCCCACCTCGGCACCCAGCACGTCGGCGAGCTGATAGAGCAGGTCAAAGTTCTCTTTCGAACCTACGCCATAGCCACCGGAGACGATGATGGGCGCATTCTTGATGTTCACCTTCGATTTTTCGATGTGACGGTCGATGATGGCAACCACATAGTCCTCCTCACTGACAAAGTCGGCCACCTGGTGTTCTACCACTTCTCCCTTGTAATAGGGATCGAGAATCTCCTTCTTCATCACCCCCTCGCGCACTGTGGCCATCTGTGGCCGGTGGTCGGGGTTGATGATCCAGGCTACGATGTTGCCGCCAAAGGCGGGACGGATCTGATAGAGCAGGTTTTCGTACACCTTACCCGCCTTCTTCTCTTCATGATCGCCGATCTCGAGCGAGGTACAGTCTGCCGTCAGTCCGCTGCCCAATGCTGATGAGACACGGGGACCCAGGTCGCGGCCGATGATGGTGGCACCCATCAGGCAGATCTGCGGTTGCTCCTGTTTGAACAGCTCGACCAGGATGGAGGTATGGGGTAATGTGGTGTAGGGGGAGAGGCGATCATCCCGGAAGATGTGCAGCCTGTCTACACCATAGGGAAAGACCTGTTCCGCTACACCCTCCGTTTGAGCAGCTGCAGCGATGGCTTCCAGGCGACAATTCAACTGTGTGGCCAGTGACCGTCCCTTGGTAAGGAGCTCCTGGCTCACCTCGGCCACCCTACCCTCTTCTATTTCCAGATATACAAATATATTGTTCATGCTCAATGTGTAATTGTGTTAACCAATAGTGTGATTTTCAATTAGTTCACGCATCATATCGTCGATCTCGGCATCACTGCCCGAGAGCTGCTTGCTCTCTTTGGCCTGGAACACCACGTTCTCGATCTTCTTCACCTTGGTGGGAGAACCGGAGAGCCCGCATTGTTGGGGGTCTGCATCCACGTCAGCCACACTCCACTCGGTGAGGTTCAGATAGGGACGGCTGCTGTAGATATCGATGTAATCGATGTGTTCCACCTGTCGCTCGGTGATGGTTTTCGCATGCTTGTACTGCTGCAGCAGTTTGGCGTTACGCGGCCTGCAGGTTGCCGCAGAGCTGTTCACGGTAATCACAGCGGGCAGCGGACATTCCACCACTTCAACACCATGCTCAAGACGACGCTTCACCCTTATATGTCCAGGAGCCACCTCTTCAATGGCTTCGGCATAGGTAATCTGGGGGATGCCCAGTTTCTCAGCAATCTGAGGTCCCACCTGGGCGGTATCGCCGTCAATGGCCTGTCGTCCGGATATGATGAGATCGTAGTCCGCCAACTTGCGCACAGCCATGGAGAGGGCGTAGGAGGTTGCGAGTGTATCGGCACCGGCAAATGCTCTGTCAGTGAGCAGTACCCCGTCATCGGCACCCCGAAAGAGGCCTTCGCGCAGGATCTCTGCAGCCCGGCCGGGGCCCATGGTGAGCAATGTTATCTTACTGCCCGGATGGCGGTCTTTGATCTGCAGTGCCTGCTCAAGTGCGTTCAGGTCCTCGGGGTTAAAGATGGCGGGCAACGCCGCCCTGTTGACTGTTCCGTCGGCTTTCATCGCGTCCTTCCCCACATTGCGGGTGTCGGGAACCTGCTTCGCCAACACAATAATGTTAAATGCCATGTTCTTCAATTGTTACGAAGTGTTTGTTTCAAAGAGAGCAGCAAATATACACAAAAATGAATAATATGTGCTGTTTTCAGGCCATTTTTCAGAAATAAAAAAATGTTACCATTCATTAAACCAAAGGGCGGATCGTTAGTCAGAAACTTGCGAAAGATGCTATTCCATCAAACATATCTGAATGATAAATGTTAATTAAGCAGATGCTCAACACAAAGAACATGATTCTATCATCAGCAAAAGAAGGGGAATAACCGTATAGTCATTTGTATAAATTGAAAAACAGATATGAAACATCTCACACTGATTCTTAGCCTCCTCACCCTCATGCTGCTTGGCAGCTGTTCAGGGATAAAGTACCTTACAGTGGAAACCAGGGAGCCGGCACAGGTATCATTGCCATCTGAAGTGCTTTCTATAGCCATTGTAAACAATGTGGTCAAACAACCCGATGAGGTTGGCCACACCATTCAGAAGATCGGACATTCCACAAGTGACAAGACAAAAGCGTCAGCCGACAGTATGGCACTCTTTTATACAGAGGCACTGGCTCAGTTTTTAGAGGAAGAAGATTATTTTCACCGCATACATTTTGTAGCCGAGGGGCTGCGGAAAGACAACAATTTTTTCAGCGAAGAACCATTGACTCCTGAGAAAATGAACGAGATTAGAAAAAGTACAGCTGCCCAAGCCGTGGTTTCGCTCGACAAACTGATTCTTGAGACTCACACAAAGGAACATTACCGTCAGCAGGGTTATAGCTATGGACAATTGACCGGCAGAATCATATCGCTTATCAGGGTTTATCTGCCTACAATGGAGGGTAAGATACCGGCGGTGCACTTTAGCGACAGCCTTGTATGGGAAGGGTTTGACATACGTGACGACAGGGCATATGCTGAGTTGATGCTTCCATCGCGTGAAGAAGCGATGAAGCAGTTGGTTGTACGGGCTGCTGAGAAGATGACCTATGTCTTTGCACCACACTGGGAGATGCAGGACAGGTGGTACTACACACTTCCCTCCTCCTTGATGAGAGAAGGAGAGACTTATGCCAAAGCAGCCGACTGGCTTCGTGCAATTGAGAAATGGGAAGCTTTTTACAACAGGAGTGCCAAAAAAATTGACAGGGCAAAGGCCGCCGGTAACATCGCGTTGGCTTATGAGATGCTGGATGAGATGCAGCAATCGTATGAGTGGGCAACGATCGCCAACGATTTATTCGTTGAATCCACTTCGCCCAATTCACTCGAACGGAGGAGATCCCTGTTGTACAAAAATGAGATTGCCAGAAGGATGAACACCCTCAACCAGATCAACATGAACGAAATGTAAACAAACAATGATTGAAAGAGTTCTTTGAATGATAAAAGAGAGGTTTTCAGCCTCTCTTTTTCGATTATTTGTTTCCCGGCAGAAAAAAATAGGAACAAACCTCATTGGTTCTCAAAAAAAAGATTACCTTTGCAACAGAATCTTCAACAGTACATTGACTCACTACTGTTATTCATTAGCTTTTATTTCATATTAAATATATCCGGTCGTTTTGCCAAAGAATGAAATGGATCATCCGCATCCGTTGCGCAATTCTGACACAATTCTAACAACATTTCATACAGAAACCATAACGTATTTTTTTAATCCAAATGGCTTATAATATCATTGAGCTCAATGAAAAGCTCACAACCGAATTGCGGGTACTTGCAAAAGAGATGGGCATCAGACGCCCCGACGCATACAAAAAAGAGGAACTCATATACAAGATCCTGGATGAACAGGCAATAGCCGAAACCAAAAAATTGGGTCCCGAACCGGGTCCTAAACATGGCAACAACGGAAGAAAACGTTCAGAGAACAGTCGTAATCAAAAGAGTAGAACTGCCGATAGAAAGACAGCTCCTGCAGCCAAGGGCTCCTCTACAAGGCAGAAGTCTCAACCCTCTAAAGCTTCAACAGGAGCACAACCAATCCAGACAGAGCAGAATGTGTCGACACAGCAGGCTGCACAAAATGCTCCTAAGAAGCAGGCTGCACAAATTGCACAGCCCAAAGCACCGGAGAAGGCTCTTTCTGCTGAAAAACAACCTCAAACTGAGAGGCCGAAGTTGATCAAAAAAGAGGAGGTCATTGTTAAAAAGACAGAAGAGCCAAAACAGGAAGAACAAACTGTAACAACTCCACAACAAAAAGTCTCCGTCGACACGGAAACCAAGAACACGGAGAAAGTTGCGACAAAGAGTTTAAGCACAGATAAGAAAGATGAAACCACTCCTCCCTCACAGGCAAAAGCTCCTGAAAAACCAACCCAACTGGTCTTTCGCTCTTCCAAACATCGCAACGACGAGAAAAAGAGCACTCCCGCACCTGTGACACTCCCACCGGTAGTAGCAGAAGACCCATCGGTAGAGGTAGCGGCACCGGTCGACAAGGAAACTCCTGTTTCAGGAGGAAAGATGTCACTACAGGACCTGATTGCTCCTTCTCCACTGCAGGCAAAACAACAGGTACCTCAAGGAAAAGGGCACAATCAGGGACAACCTCAGCAACAACGCGAACAGCAGAAAGAAAAAGAAAAGGAACCTGTCTACGATTTCGATGGCATCCTCACTGCCACTGGCGTACTGGAGATCATGGCCGACGGTTATGGCTTCCTCCGTTCCTCCGACTACAACTACATGTCGTCTCCCGATGATATTTACGTATCGCAATCTCAGATCCGTCTCTTTGGGCTGAAAACAGGCGATGTGGTTGAAGGTCCTATTCGCCCCCCAAAGGAGGGTGAAAAGTTCTTCCCGCTGGTGAAGGTGGACAACATCAACGGCCGCAAGCCGGACGATGTTAGAGACCGGGTACCGTTTGATCACCTGAAACCGCTTTTCCCCGACGAGAAGTTCAACCTCACAAAGGGACACAACGACAACCTCTCCTGCCGCGTGGTGGATATGTTCTCCCCCATCGGCAAGGGACAGCGTGGGTTGATCGTGGCGCAACCCAAGACCGGTAAGACAATGCTGCTCAAAGATATTGCCAATGCCATTGCCGACAATCACCCTGAGGTATACATGATCATACTGCTCATCGACGAGCGTCCCGAGGAGGTGACCGACATGGAACGAAGCGTGAATGCCGAGGTGATTGCCTCTACCTTCGATGAGCCTGCCGACCGCCACGTGAAGATTGCCGAGATCGTGCTCAACAAAGCACGCCGTCTGGTGGAATGCGGTCACGACGTGGTGATCCTGCTCGACTCCATCACCCGCCTGGCACGTGCCTACAACACCGTTCAACCCGCATCCGGAAAGGTGCTCTCGGGAGGTGTTGATGCCAATGCGCTGCACAAGCCCAAGCGCTTCTTCGGTGCAGCCCGTAACATCGAGCATGGCGGCTCACTCACCATCATCGCCACTGCACTTACCGAAACGGGATCAAAGATGGATGATGTGATCTTTGAAGAGTTCAAGGGTACCGGTAACATGGAGCTGCAGCTGGACCGCAGGCTCTCCAACAAGCGAATCTTCCCCTCGGTCGACATCATTGCATCCAGCACGCGTCGTGACGACCTGCTCCTATCGGAAGAGACACTCAATCGGATGTGGGTACTACGCAACTTCCTCTCCGACATGAACTCGGTAGAGGCGATGGAGTTCCTGCTGAACCGTTTGAGACGCACCTCAAGCAACGAGGAGTTCCTGATCTCAATGAACGACTGACATCAAGCAACCAAAATCCCGTATTCGCGGAGATGATGATAGAGAAACAGAACGCAGCGGTCACTTTTCAGTGCCGCTGCGTTTTTTTACCCAAATAACTGTCACAAATATATCTTATCAATCAATTGAGGTCATAACCATATCTCATCAGGATACAACACATCTTCCAGGAAAAGTGCATGACCCGGTACTGAATCACCGGCCACATTGCGGTCCCGGGCCTCAATGATCCGGCGGAAACCCCGTTCATCCAATCTCCCCCTACCCGCTTCCAGCAGGGTGCCGGTAATGGCACGCACCATGTTGCGCAGAAACCTGTCGGCGGTGATGGTAAAGATGTAGTGATCGTCCTTCCTAATCCATCGTGCATCCATTATCCGGCAATTGTTGGTCTTCACATCCGTATGCAGTTTGCTGAAGCTGGTGAAGTCTTCATACTCCTTCAACACTTCACACAATGCATTCATCTTCTCCAGCTCCGGGTTGAAATGAACCCTGTAGGTCAATTGATGCTGAAAGGGATCCTTCCGGGTGGTGAGGTGGTAGCTGTAGGTGCGTGAGAGCGCACTGAACCGGGCATGTGCATCAGCAATCACCGGACGTATTTCCTGCACAGCAATATCTTTCGGGAGGAAGTTGTTGAGCTTGTGCACCAGATCATCTTCATTAAATGAATCACCAACCCAGTCGAAATGAGCAATCATCTTGCGTGCATGCACACCCGCGTCGGTCCTTCCGGCTCCAGTAATCACCGTCTCGCGGCGCAGGATGAGAGAGAGGGACTCCTGGAGTACCTGCTGAACACTTGTACCGTTGGGCTGGACCTGCCAGCCCACGTAATTACTTCCATTGTATGAGAGGGTGATAAAAAAGCGAGGCATCGTTCGTGTTACAAGAAAGGATGTTTACTTCAATATGTAAAAGATATTTTTCTGATTCCTTGACGTAGAAACAAGTCCTAAAGTACGCTCTTTGCTCTTGGTTACATGTGAGATATAAAACGCATCTCTGATGACTCTTTCAGAATGATCCTTTTCGTTAACGATGGTCAGATAACTCCGAAACACCAGAGGTGAGTCCTCTTTCGTAAACTGAGCTCTCTTCACAATAGAAACACCAATGTATCCTTTTTCGAAAGAGGATTTGGGTATAGAATTAAGATTAAAAATCTGAGACAGAGCAATGGGAGTATAAGTTGTTTTTTCACCTGGTGGGATAAACAATCTCTCATTTGGGAGCTCGACCTTTCCGCTGAAGGATCCGGTAGAAACGTAGGCATTGTTTTGACTACTCATGCTTCCGCTAATTCTACCACGGTTGACATCCTGATACACTTTATCATCCACACTAACCACCGATTTGTTCCAATCCACACTGATCGGATCATCCGAACGGTTTTCAATCTGATAGACAAACTCTCCGTTACGATCACTGAATGAATAGGTAACCACAACAGTTGTATCATTGTGAATAAAGCTACCATCCTCAGCCTGAACCAAGGTATCATTGTATGCGTTCACATTGGAGTAATAATAAGTGGAACAACCTGATAGGGCAAAAACCATCAGTAACAAAGAGAATGAATGTTTCATATCTTTATCTTATCCGTTTAACCCCTTGAGACGAATTTTTGTTAATACCTGCTTGGTGTTGAGCGGGAAATCGCCCTCCATCATCCAGGAATAGTAGCTAGGCTCTTTGGCCAACACTTCCATAACCGGCTTTCCCCTGTGTTTGCCAAAGTTGAACACCTCTACACCCTTGTCGTTGTAAATGATTCTGCCGGCAAAATCGACATTGTTGTTAAAGCTGGAATACTCTTTCGAAAGTGCTTCTACGTCGTTTATAAGATCAGGATAACGGTCCAGTTGTGATTTGAGCACCTCATAGGTGGCAATGGTGTCTGCTTCTGCAGAGTGGGCATCATCAAGTTTCTTGTTGCAGTAAAAGGTGTAGGCCGCCTCCAGGGTGCGTTGTTCCTTTTTGTGAAAAATGATCTGCACATCCACAAACTTTCGTTTGCTCATATCAAAGTCAACTCCTGCACGCAAGAACTCCTCTGCCAGCAATGGCACATCGAAGCGGCTCGAGTTAAACCCGGCAAGATCACATCCCTCCAGCTGTTCGGCCAGTGAGCGAGCCACCTGTTTGAAAGTGGGGCAATCCTTCACATCCTCATCGGTGATACCATGAATGGCTGTTGCCTGTGGCGGGATGGGCATCTCAGGGTTAATGCGGCGCGATTTGATCTCTTCTTTGCCGTTGGGATGAACTTTCAGAAAAGAGATCTCAACAATACGGTCGTGTGTGATGTTGATCCCTGTTGTTTCGAGGTCGAAGAAAACAATTGGATTTTTGAGGTTTAACTGCATCATCAGCGATTTAATCGTTCAACATCATCGGCATCAGCAGCGTCAGCATGTCTTCATTCTCTTCTTTCTCCACTGGAAGAATCAACCCTGCCCGCGAAGGATCAGAGAGCTCAATCCGCACATCGGAAGAGGGGATGTTGTTTAAGATGTCAATCAGGAATGCAGCCTTGAACCCAATGTTCATCACATTCCCTTCGTAAGCGCAGGGAATCATCTCCTCCGCAGCGGTGAGGAAATCAATGTCCTGTGCAGAAACAACAATCTTCTCTTCCGAAAGCTGGAATTTCACCAGACTGCTGGCAGGATTGGAGAAGACTGCGACACGCTTGAGCGCATTGAGCAAAGCCAACCGGTCGAGGATAAATTGATTGGGGTTGTTTTGCGGGATTACGGAGTTGTAGTTGGGATAACGCCCCTCAACAAAGCGACATACCATCTTGTATTCGCTCATGGTGATATAGGCATTGTTCTCGTCGAAGCGTATTTCAACCTTGCCGCTCTCCTTGGGGAGGAGGGCTTTGAGCAGGTTCGCAGGTTTCTTGGGCAGGATAAAGGAGGAACGTCCCTCACCTTTCGCCTCAGTTGTGGTAACCCGAACAAGCTTGTGTCCGTCAGATGCCACAAATGTGAGGTCATCGGCTGTGATATCGAAATAGATGCCGTTCATGACCGGACGCAACTCATCATCGGCAGTTGCGAAGACGGTACGGTTGATACCGGAAAAGAGGGTATCTGCCTCCAGTGTGATTGTCATGAAATCTTCCTTCAACGGTTTCGGCTCGGGATACTCATCTCCCTTCAAACCCACAAAATTGTATTTACCGTTGTGATAGTAGATAAATACCTCCAGTGTTTCATCGTTGATATCAATGGTCAACGGCTGATCAGGCAGCTCACGCAAGGGGTCGAGCAGGTTGCGGGCATTGATAGCCAGGCTACCCTCACCTTCGGCACTGTTCACTTCAACGGTTGTTTCCAGCCTTGTTTCATTGTCGGCAGCCGTGAGTGAAAGCATGTTGCCCTTCAGGTCCAGGAGAAAACAATCCAGTATGGGCAGGGTATTCTTGGAGTTGATCACCCTGCTGATGGCTTGCAGGTGATTCAGCAATGTTGCGCTAGATACTACAAATTTCATGATGCTATTTTTTTTGAACAAATATAGGAAATAATCTTGGAGCGGAACTCATTTTTCCATATTAAATTTAACGTTCATAGATCAGAAGCCAGCTACAGGTAATAAGCCCTAAGCTTTGTTTCGCGGATGGTGCTCAATAATCTCTTGCCGAAGAAAGTTGCGGTCAAGATGGGTATAGATCTCGGTAGTGGTGATCTTCTCGTGTCCCAGCATCTCCTGAATCACCCTTATGTTGGCACCCCTCTCCAGCAAATGGGTGGCAAAGGAGTGACGCAACACGTGCGGACTGATTTCTTTCTTCAGTTCTGCCATCTCAGCATATAGTTTCAGATAATAAAATATGGTGATACGCGAGATGGCTTTGCCGCGGGAACTGATAAAGACAACATCCTCATGTCCCTTTTTGATGTCGATCTGGGAACGGTATGGCAGCCAGTTGCGAATAGCTTGTAGCGCCGTTTCAGAGATGGGAACAAGCCGTTGTTTGCTCCCTTTACCCTCCACACGGATGAACTGCTCATCGGAGTATAAATCTGAAAAACGGAGATTTGTCAATTCAGAGATCCGCAAGCCGCAACTGTAAAGTGTTTCGATGATGGCATAATTGCGTGTACCTTCGGCAGTTGACAGATCAATCACGCCAAGGAGTTTGTCTATTTCTTCCACGGTGAGCACCACAGGCAGCTTCAGTCCAATCTTGGGTGTCTCCAACAACTCCGCGGGATTGTCTTCACGGAACTGATCCATCAACAAAAAACGAAAGAAGGATTTCATTCCCGAAATGGTACGGGCAATTGAGCGTGGTGCGATGCCACTCTTGTAGAGTTGGGCCAGGAATAGTTCCAAATGATGCTGTTCAATGTTGATGAAACTAAGATCCTGTTCATCAACAAATGCAATAAGCTTTTGAAGGTCGCTCATGTAGGCCTCGATGGTGTGAGGTGAAAGACCTTTCTCCAGCAGGAGGTGTCGTCGGTAAGATGCAATGATTGATGGTTGTGTCATTGTTTAATCGACAGATAACTTATCCATCATCACAGAGGCTTCTACCACGCTCTCTTTCAACATATCCAGCAACTCATCTTTCTCCTGTTTGGAAAGATTCTTTTTCTTTTCAAGCTGTTGCAACCAGAAGACAACCATCTTTTTACGCATCATGCGATATAGCGGTAACATTTTATGTGACAGTTTCGAGGCCGCATTGGTGTCGTTGTCCTCCAGATAGCCTTTCAGCTCTTCAATGTTGTCGCTTGTCTCATCGATAAATGAGTGAAGAATAGCTTTAGAGACAACAGGATCATCCTTCACAAAATCAATCAATGAGGAAACACCAGTAAGATAGTTCGAAGTATGTATCTCTGGGATTGTCAGATTTTCTTCAATGTCCGGCAGATAGGCATAAATGGTTTCACGCAGCTCATTCAAGGTAAATGGCTTTCCCATAAAACCGTTGAAGCCGGCATCGCGAAAATCAGCATCTGTTATTTCCGTCTGTGCAGTGAGGGCAATTAGCGGTATCTCCTTATCCTGCAAAGCCGCCTTCACCTTATCCAGCATTGTAAATCCATTGGTGTGCGGCATTTGTATATCGATGAAAATGATGTTGAATGTATGATCTTTCAGATGAGAAATAACCTTCTCCGGATCCCGCTCAGTGATACAATCCATACCCAACTTCTGCAACATCTCAGAGATCATCGTCAGTTGAACGACGTCATCATCGACAACCAGGACAGATCGTTTCAGCTGAAGGTCCGTGGACGATACCTCTGTCAAGTTCTCCTGAGAGGCAATATTGTTTTTAAGCGGCAGACCAATGATAAATGTGGATCCTTTTCCTATTTCAGAGATTAGTTCAATCTCTCCCCCCAGTACATCCACAAATCCTTTTGTGATGGCAAGCCCTAGGCCGCTCCCCTCTATCGGCTCACTTTTTTCGCCATGTGAGTCAAGTTGTTGAAACTCCCTGAAAATAAGTTGCTGATCTGTTTCTTTGATTCCCTCTCCGGTGTCCGATACAGTAAAAATGAACCAATCGGATTGCTCCCTGATCTCTTCCTGCATCACTACCGATATTTCACCATGCATCGTATACTTGATGGCATTTGAGAGTAAATTTCCCATGATTTGTCTGATCACGTAAAGATCACCAAATCGATAACTCTTCTCGGGAATCCGGTTTTCTACGGTATACATCAATTCTTTCTGCAGTGCCAATGGGCGGAAGCTCTCCACAGTCTCTTCAGTCAGCGTGTGCAGGTCAAAACGGCTTTCTTTCAGTTGCCACCTCCCCGACTCAATGCGATGGTAGTCCAACAAAGTAGATACGAGGCGCAGTACATGCTCACCCGAATGTTTCATGTGATATAGAAAACGCCCCCTCTTTACCGGGTCCTCTTCCTCCTCAATTAGCTCCACGTAGCCCATGATGGAGCTCATTGGTGCCTTGATGTCGTGCGAGATGGTAAGCATCAGCTTCTCACGCGCTGCAAGCAGATCTGAAATTCGTTTATGGGATTGCTCCAGCTCCCTGCGGTATCGACGACTTTTGTTCAGATCAATCAGAAACAGGAGTCCAAAGAGCAGGGCTATCAATACAGCCAAAGTGGAAGCAATTAAAAGCGTCTGCTGTGAACTGCTGATCGCCTTTTGTCGGTCCATCACCAATCGGATCGACTTCGCTCTCTCCTCCTGTTCCACACTCCTCAACAGTCCGTCGATCCGCGCGGTCAGCATGCGGTTGGTCACGCTTGCCACTTCCAGTTGTTGCAGAAACTCCAACTCCAGCTGTTTGTAACGTTTCAGATCCAGCTTCTCAGAGGTACGGATCTTGTTGATCAGCGTGTCTACCATCACCTTGAATTGATTGGCGGTGACCACCGATTGCTTTTCTATCACCAGGGTGGAGTCTTCTGAGGCAACAAAAACGTTGCGAACTCTTTCAATGAAACCTTTGCGCTCACCCTTGACCACACTGGTATCGCTTTTCTGGTCGAGTGAGGGATTCATATTTCTGTTGGTCAGATACCTGGTTATTTCCCTGTTGAGTGCAGGTGGCACATAACTGCTCTCAATTATTGTTCTGACTTCCGGAGCAGTACGCATTGAATCGAGCAGTGTGGCAGCTTTTTCAAGGATTTCCCGCTTCTGACCGACCAGCATGATGATGCTATCTAACTTGTTGATTCGCAAGGAATCTTCACTCATCATCTTCAGTGAATCGAGTCCCTTTGCAATCTGCGGAACAATTGAATCATATTTCCGGAAATAAGCCGTGGCATTTTCAGCGGTGAACAGGTTCTGTTCACTTTCAATTTCATACAACCTGGAAAGTGTGTTGCCGACAATAAGCAACTCACGATGCTCTTCATTTCTAATCCTGCTGTCGGAGAAAGCTACCAGGTTTCGGTACAAGATAAAGAGTCCGGCAAGCATGACCATCACAATCAGCAGGTAGCCTGCGATTACCTTGAAACCAGTTTTTGGTGCTACATCATTTTTCATGGCGAGAATCCTTATCTATGCATTGGTCTAGTTTGATATTTCGTAAAGTTTCATTTTGTTGTAAAGTGTCTTCCTGTCAATGTTTAAGATGGAGGCAGCCATGGTCTTGTTCCCTTTGGCAAGTTGAAGTGCTTCCATTATTTTCTCCTTCTCGTAATTCTCTTTCCGCAGTTTGTACATTGAACTGATTGGTTGAGAGACCTGTTCTTTTTTGGTTTCGGTTTTCCCAAATAATTCCGGTACAAGTGCTGTCGTAATCCGGTTCCCTTCAGTCAGCAAAGCAGCTTTCAATATCGTGTTCTTCAACTCCTGGATGTTCCCTTTCCAGGAATAGCCATAGAAATGTTGCATCAACCCCGGTTCGATTCCTTCTATCTCCTTGTTCAGAATATAATTTGAAAATGTGAGAAAATGGTTTGTAAATGCATCAATCACCTCTCTCTCACCTCTGAGATTGGGGAGTACAACACTACTCTTCTCGAGAAGTGTATACAGCTTGGGGATCAACAATCTTTGCAGTTCTTCTTTCTTCTTCTCCGAACTGATTGCTAATTGTACAAAATCATCATCCCGGCATTGACGGGTAAGAATGCTCAACAGTTCGTTTTGTTGATTCAGATCGAGCAACTCTGCATTGCGGATGTGCAGAATGCCTCCACGTGCCTCACCAAATCGTTCCATCAACAATGATGCATCGTCGGAAGATCCGGTGAAATGACGTCTCAGTTCACTGTCACTTTCAATCTGCTCCATATCAATGACCACCAGCGGCCTGCTTAGATCGTATCCCTTGTCGTGTAAATATCTCACGACGGATGATTTACCGGTGCCACTGTTCCCTGAGATCAGCAGATGACTCTTCATTTCCACTACGTTGTCCAGATATTGCAACAACTCGGCATATTTCTTACCCGGCGGCTTGATCATCTCATTGCATCGTATCTCTTTCCGCTGCCTGTTCAACTGCGTTTGGAAGGCCTCATCGATTTTCTGAAAGAGTTGTTCAGGTTCAATGGGTTTTGATATATAGTCTGATGCTCCTGATTTCATCGATGCAATGGCCGATTCAATATCTGCATAACCGGTCATCATGATTACCAGTATCTCGGAATTGAATTTTTTCACCCACGATAAAAAAGTGAAGCCGTCAACATCAGGCATTTTAATGTCAACTAGGATCAAATCGAAGGGCTGATCACGCACCAATTGCTTGGCAGTATCAACATCTGAAGCTGTTTCAGCATGGTATCCTTTCTTCACCAACCATGACTTCAGCATCAGACAAACAGTCAGATTGTCATCTACAACTAGAAAATTTCTCTTCATCTCATACATAAAAAATGAACGAATCAGCACACAGGTACAGTCTGTGTTCACGCTTTGTCGTTCTTTTCATCTGTTTCACTTTCCAATTCACGGGGTATCATCACGCCTGCGTACAACATGAAAACAGCACCGCACAACATGACAAGTGCCCATTCGTTCCGTTGTCTGAACATCAGATAGGTTGCCACGATCATTAACACAGTGGAGAAAACCTGAAAATGAAAAAGTCTTTTTCCTCGAATGCTTTTCCCGGGATAGGGAGAAGCAACCGTGCGTACTGCGAAAAGAGCTACCGAAACAGCCATGATCCAGGGGGCCACCGTGGGTATCACCAGGTAAAGGGCAGCAGATAGCAAGATAAACAGTGCAGAGATTCGCAGCAACATATCATTTGGGTATTGCGTCATATTTTTATATGGTGTGGCTCAAATTCGTCCTTTGTCAACAGTTGAAGGACCCTGTTACAGGTATGAAAGTGCCGTTGTTGTTGGACATGAAATGATTTTCCGGTATAAACTCAATTGTTCGCTTGCAAAAAATCTATGATTCAATCTATGATAAAAACATCTTCGTTCTCTTTTTTCATGAGATAATTCTCACGTGCAAATTTCTCTAAATCTTCATCATTGGAACGAAGCTCGTGCAACTTATCCATGTCTGATGCTGTTTGCTGTTGATAGTATTCAATCTGAGCTTCCAGTTCTCTAATCTGTGTTTCGTAGCGAATCCTTTTTGTCATACTACTATCGCTCAGAAAAAACAACATCACTATCAACACTACAACAATCGCTACCTGATAGGCCGTAAGTCCGAAAAAGCGTTTAAAGCCGAGGATGTTTGCGATTTGTCTCATTGCATTCGTTGTCACAAAAGAGTTTTATAAACACACAAATGTAAAACTTATTTTCCATTTATGCGAACCATTTCATGGAAATAAATGAAAATATAGCTGTCTGCAGCAGGTAGATTGAACAAAAAAAAGTACCTTTACGCTGTATAGTTTTGTTTTAATAATTGTTCACGCTAAATTGTAATGAGAAAACTTTTTTTAACCACAACCCTGCTGGTCGCTTATGTGATTGCCTCATTGGCCTGTACCAATTTACTGGTCGGCAAAAAAGCATCAACCGACGGCTCCACCCTTATTTCTTATGCTGCTGATTCCTACGGTCTTTATGGAGAATTATACCACTGGCCTGCACGACAATACCGACCCGGAGAGATGTTAAAGGTCTATGAGTGGGATACCGGCAAATACCTGGGTGAGATACCCCAGGCACTCCGAACATACAATGTGGTGGGCAACATGAACGAGCATCAGCTTGCCATCGGCGAGACCACCTTCGGCGGCCGCAGTGAACTGGTTGACAGCACCGGAATCATGGACTACGGAAGTCTCATTTACATCACCCTCCAGAGGGCCAGAAATGCCCGTGAAGCCATCAGTGTGATGACTGAACTGGTCAGGGAGCATGGCTACTATAGTTCCGGTGAGTCGTTCTCCATTGCCGACCCCAATGAGGTATGGATGATGGAGATGATTGGAAAGGGAGCTGGTAATAAGGGAGCTGTATGGGTTACCGTACGCATTCCCGACGACTGCGTATCGGCACATGCCAACCAGGCTCGCATCCAACAGTTCCCGCTTAACGATCCTGAAAACTGCATCTACTCACCCGATGTGATCTCTTTTGCCCGTGAAAAAGGCTACTTCACAGGTGATGATGTCGACTTCAGCTTCGCACAGGCCTACGCACCCATCGATTTTGGGGCACTCCGCTTCTGTGAAGCCCGTGTTTGGTCCTTCTTTAACAAGGTCAACAGTGATATGGCACAGTATGTTACCTACGCACAGGGCAAGAGCACCGATCCCATGCCACTATACATCAAACCAGACAGGAAACTCAGCGCACAGGATATACAGGAGATGATGCGTGACCATTACGAAGGTACCGAACTGGACTGGCGATTCGACGTGGGTGCCGGTCCCTTCAACTCACCCTATCGCTGGTCCCCCCTCACCTTCGAGGTCGATTCCGTGGAATACTGCAACGAAAGGCCTATCGCTACCCAGCAAACCGGCTTCTCCTTTGTGGCACAGATGCGTTCATGGATGCCCGACGCGATAGGTGGCATCCTCTGGTTCGGCATCGATGATGCAGCACAAACGGTCTACTATCCCATTTACAGCGGTCATACCGAGGTGCCTCATGAGATGGCTCCAGGCAACGGTGACCTGCTCAATTTCTCCTGGACATCAGCCTTCTGGATTCACAACTGGGTATCAAACATGGTTTACAACCGTTACAGCGACATGAGTGTGGATATGAAAAAAGTGCAATCCACCCTGGAGACACAATTCAGGAACTCCCAACCGGACGTGGAAAAACAGGCTCTGGCTCTTTATGAAAAGTCTCAACCGGAGGCGATTCACTACCTTACCCAATACTCCAACAACCTGGTGAAAGAGGGTGTGGCAGAATGGAAGAAGCTGGGAGAGTACTTGATGGTGAAATACATCGACGGGGTGGTCAAGAAAGAGGAAAACGGACAGTTCAAGCGAAACGAACACGGTCTGCCCGCTTTCCCCACCCGACCCGGATACTCAAACGAATATTACAGGAAAATTGTCGACCAGACCGGCGACAAATACAAGGTACAACCGATTGAAAATTGAAAAAGCTGATAGCTTTTCACTAAACATTGACTCATAACTTACACAACGAATATGGAAGAAGCAACTTTACTTGCACAGGTGACCGACAAAGCAATGTCGTGGTTGAATGGAAACTATGATGTGGAAACGAAGGCGGAGGTACAACATCTCCTCGACAACGAAGACAAGAGACCGTTGATCGACGCCTTCTACAAAGATCTGGAGTTTGGTACCGGAGGGCTGCGCGGCATCATGGGTGCAGGCAGCAACCGCATGAACAAGTACACTGTAGGATCGGCTACACAGGGCCTTTCCAATTATCTTCGTAAAGAGTTTGACAACCTTGAAGAGATCAAGGTGGTGATTGGGCACGACTGCCGCAACAACAGCCGCCGTTTCGCAGAGATCGCCGCCGGCATCTTCAGTGCCAACGGCATCAGGGTCTATCTCTTCGAGGATCTGCGTCCCACTCCGGAGGTATCCTATGCCATCCGTAAGCTGGGGTGCCAGAGCGGAATCATGATCACCGCATCGCACAATCCGAAGGAATATAACGGTTACAAGGCTTACTGGAACGATGGGGCCCAGGTTCTGGGACCGCACGACAAGAACATCATCGCTGAGGTGAACAGAATCTCTTCCGTTGATGAGATCCATTTCGAAGGAAAGAGCGACCTGATTGAAATCATAGGCAAGGATATGGATAAGGCATTCATTGAAGAGGTGAAGAAGTTGGTGCTCTCACCCGAAGCCATTGCCCGCCACCACGACATCAAGATGGTATACACCCCCATCCACGGTGCCAGCAGCACCCTGGTACCCGACGCGATGAAAGCGGTTGGGTTCACCAACGTCATCCGTGTCCCTGAGCAAGATGTGATCAGCGGCGACTTCCCCACGGTAGTCTCCCCCAACCCGGAGGAACCGGCAGCCCTCGACCTGGCCATCAAGAAAGCAATTGAAACGGGTGCAGAGCTGGTGATGGCGACCGACCCTGACGGCGACCGGATTGGTACTGCCATCCGTGACAACGACGGCAACTTCATCCTGGTGAACGGCAACCAGACCATGCTGATCTACCTCTATTACATCATGACCCGCCGGGAAGAGCTGGGACTCCTCACAGGTAAAGAGTTCGTGGTGAAGACCATCGTCACAACTGAGCTTGTGAAGGATATCGCTGAAAAGAAGGGTATTGAAATCTTCGATTGTTATACCGGTTTCAAGTGGATCGCAGACATCATCCGCAAGAATGAGGGTATGAAGAAGTACATCGGCGGTGGTGAAGAGAGCTATGGTTTCCTAGCGGGTGACTTTGTCCGCGACAAGGACTCGGTATCGGCATGCACCCTCTTCGCTGAGATTGCCGCATGGGCAAAGGACAAAGGCAAAAGCATGTACCAGTTGCTGGAAGATATCTACCTCGAGTATGGTTACTCTAAAGAGGTGGGTATCTCCCTTGTGCGCAAGGGAAAAGAGGGAGCCGATGAGATTGAAGCGATGATGAAGAATTTCCGCAGCAACCCCATGGAAACTCTGGGTGGTTCACCGGTCACACTGATCAAGGATTTTGCCCGACTGGAAGCAATTGATTTCATTCGCAACGAACAGGTAGCCCTGGAGATGCCCACCACCTCCAACGTGTTGCAGTACTTCACCGAAGAGGGCACCAAGCTGTCCATTCGTCCCTCCGGCACGGAACCCAAGATCAAGTTCTACATCGAAGTGAAGGGATCTGCAAAAACAGGTGAAGAACTGACACATGCAGAAGCAGAAGCTGACGCCAAGATCAATGCCATCCGTCAGGAATTGGGTATTTAAGTTACCTGGTTTGCAAGTTCATGGTTCATGGTTAACTACTCACTAACTGACAACTGATAATTAAAAAAATGAGACGAAAACTGACTATAGCGCTTGTGGCGCATGATCACCGTAAAGCCGACATGGTGGAATGGGTGATCTTCAACTCCGATTTTCTGGCAGAGCATCATCTGGTCTGTACCGGCACCACCGGCAGCCTGGTAAGGGATGCCCTTAAAAACGAAGGAGTCCATCCTGACTTTACAATCATGAACTCCGGCCCCATGGGGGGAGATGCCGAGATTGCCGCCATGGTGGTACGCAAGGAGATCGACCTGGCAGTGTTCCTGATCGACGACCTCAATGCGCAGCCGCACGAGGCTGACATCATGATGTTGCTCCGGCAGTGCCGTGTGCACAACGTGCCCATCGCCTGTAACCGATACAGTGCTGACCTGATGATCACCAGCAACCTCTGGGATGATGAGGAGTACAAACCCTCCCCACCCCGCTACGAAAAATTTGACAGGGAGCAAATGGGTTTCTGAACCATACACTCCACAATAGTTAAGGCTGTCTCATCATTTTACATGAGACGGCCTTTTTCTCTTTATACGTTTCAGTTTGAGTAGCCATGTTACAGGAAGAAACAACCTACTTTCTTCGTTACTGGTTCTAATCTCGTTCTAATATAGTTCTAATATAGTTCTAATATGGTTCTAATAGATTAGAGCCAGATTAGAGTCAGTTACGACTGAATTGATACGCAGTAAAAAGCCAACTAAGGCGAATCTTAGTGGGTGGGATGAGAAAAGGCCATCTCATTTGTATATTGAGACAGCCTCTTCTTCTTGTCAGGGGCATATCCCCTTTAGTCTTTCACATTATTCGGCCACAACCAGCTCTTCCACAATATGGGGCGCACCCATCACCTTGTCAATGACAAAAAGTACGTAGCGGATGTCCACACTGATGGTGCGCTGCATTTCCGGCTCAAAGAGGATGTCACCACTCAGCGACTCCCAGTTGCCATCAAAGGCAAGCCCTATCAGCTCGGCGTTGCCGTTCAACACGGGGCTACCGGAGTTGCCTCCGGTGATATCGTTTGTGGAGAGAAAGTTCACACGCAATCCACCCTCGTTATCCACGTAGGGACCGAAGTCACCGGAGCGGATCACATCAAGGATATTCTCCTGCACGTTGAATTCGGGATCACCCGGCTTCTGTTTGTCGAGGATACCCTGAGAGGTGGTGTAATAGTCATACCACACCGCATCACGCGGCCAGTAACCCTTCACCGTGCCATAGCTCATACGCTGTGTGAAGTTGGCATCGGGATAGAAGGTGCGATCGTTGTCCATCTCCATCAGGGCAGCCATGAACTCGCGTTCACCACGCAACATCTGCTCATAGAAGGGCATCATCTTCCCTGACAGCTCGTACCCCATGTCGGTAGTAGACAGTGCAAGCTCCATGGCAGGATCCTTGGTCAGCACCTCCGTATCGGCGCTTTTCAGCAACTCCAGCAATTTCTCCATTGAGGTGAACTGAGAATTGGCAAATAGCCAGTCGGCATATTTTGTGTAGTCACCCTCGAAGAGAGAGTCAATCTTCTGGTAGATATCGGGATGATACTCCGCGGGGACCCTCTCGGCATATAGTTTCATCACTACCGGCAGCACCTTTTTGTCGAGTGCCGGCTCATAGTTCTTGTACGATTCAACCAGGCGGTCGTTGATGAAAGCCTGTTTATCCTCTTCCGTACCATCGCTGTCGAAACGGAGGATGGTGTTGGCAAAACGAATCAGCTCGATGCCATTGTTAAATGTCTCCAGGAAATAGGTGGTGTTGCGCGCCAACTCATCGGAAGCGGTGTAGGCTTCCTTGAGGGTAGCCAGTGTACCTTCATACTTGTTTCCCTGTGCCGGGTTGTTTTTGATCCACTCAGCAAGCCTCGACTCCAGTGCTTCCTTCTCAGGCAACACACCCAGACGGGTCAGTGCCTCGTTCATTCCCATCGAATTCTTCCAGTAATTGGAGCTGCCGGCATGCTTGCTGGCATACTTGATACGGATGGTATCATTCGCTGTCATGGCATCCCACCATATCTCCTGCTTGGCACCACGCACCTCAATGCGTGGTTTGTTCTCCGACTCCATGCGCTGGCGAATGCCCCATGAGGAGAGATAGCGTTGAGTGCTTCCAGGGTATCCCACAGTCATCGCGTAATCTCCTTCCGTCACCCCTGCCAGCGATACCGGTACCACATATTTGGGCTGATAGGGTACATTTTCGGTACTGTAATTGGCTGGTTGATTATCCTTGTCGGCATAAACACGGAACACCGAAAAATCACCGGTGTGGCGTGGCCACATCCAGTTGTCGGTATCTCCGCCGAACTTACCCACCGAGGAGGGAGGAGCTACCACCATGCGCACATCACGGAACAAATCGTAGAGCACCACATAATATTTATTGCGAGAAAAGAAGGGTATCACCCGTGCACGGGTAAAAGGATCACTCTCATACTCGCTGATCAGCTCGTTGGAGATGGAGTCAATGGCCAGCTCACGCTGAATCTCACTCATCACCAGCGGGACATGGGGAGCGATGCGGTCCGTCACATCCTCCATCGAACGGAGAAAGGAGACTGTAAGACCGTCGGCGTGGAGTTCATCGTTCTTGCTGGCAGCGGCAAAGCCGTCACGCAGGTAGTCATGCTCCACCGCACTCAGCTGCTGAATGGCCCCATAGCCGCAGTGGTGGTTGGTGAAGATCAGTCCTTCGTCTGATACTGCCACACCCGTACATCCACCGCCGAAGATCACCACGGCATCTTTCAGCGATGGATTCTGTTCACTATAGAGCTGATCAGCGGGAAAGGTGAATCCCAGCTCCTGCATGCGTGCGATATTCTCGCGGTTAAGCTCTTTCAGGAGCCACATTCCTTCATCTGCTCTCGCAGTGAATGCCACAAATAGGATTGTGAGCGATAAGAAAAGTTTTTTCATAGGTTTTTTTTAGTTAGCGGTCAGCTTTCAGCAATCAGCTTACAGCCTTGCTTGTTGTAAATTGATATTGAATTGTTTAATACTCATTTTACATATTACTTGATATATTTCCCGATAAATGGCCATTGCCGAAGCGGCAGCTCCCGCTTTATCATCACACCGAGATAGATTGCAACCAACAGGGTGCTGACAGCCAGCCGCAGCGGGAGACTCTCAATGTGCAGATAGCTCATCCTGATGCCTGCATAAAGGATCAGCGTGAGCAGGAAGAAGGTGGCTGCTGATCGGAGGTTGTAAGGGATGGGGTAATGTTTCTGTCCCAGTCCGTAGGAGATCACCATCATCGCCAGGTTGGCGATAAACGATGCCCAGGCGCAGGCCATGTATCCAAAGCGGGGAATAAACAGAATGTTGATCAGCAAGGTGATGATGAAACCGAAGACAGACATATAAGCTCCCCAGCGGGTCTGGTCGGTAAGCTTGTACCAGAGCGACAGGTTGAAGTAGACACCGAAGAAAAGCTCACCCAGCAGCACAATCGGCACCACCTTGAGTCCTTCGTGATAGGCTGTCGGGATCAGGAACTTGATGAGATCGATGTAACCGGTGGTCACCAGGAAGATCAGCAGCCCGAAGAGGATGAAATAGCGGGTGGCATCGCTGAACGACTGCCGGTCGTCGGCAGCCTCCCTGTTGCGTGCAAAGATAAAGGGTTCGAATGCGTAGCGAAACGCCTGGGTGAACATCACCATGATGATGGCGATCTTGAAGTTTTGCCCATAGATGCCCAGTTCCCGGAAAGCGTTCGCCTTGTCGGGATAGAACCAGGGGAAGAGAATCTTGTCCACCGTCTGGTTGAGAATGCCTGCAATACCCAGGATCAATATAGGGAAGGAGTAGCGCAGCATCCTCTTCAGCAGCGCCTTGTCGAACGTGAAGCGAACCCTCAGTTCCGGTGAGACCATCAGCAGCTGCACCACCGAGGCGGTGAGATTGGCGATCAGGATGTAATCGACGCCCCGACTCAGATCGAACCATACAAAAGCATCAGGGAACCGCTCCTGAAGAAGGGGACAGACCAGGAAGAAGAAGAGGTTGATCAGGATGGTGAGCCCCACGTTGACCATCTTGATTGCTGCAAAGCGGATGGGTCTCTTTTTGAAGCGCAGGTTGGCAAAGGGGATGGCTCCCACCACGTCGAAACAGAGAATCAGTACCATCAATAGCAGGTAGTGCGGCTTCATCTCACTGCCTCCCAGCGCAAATGCCACCGGGTTGAGGAAGAGAAGGGCCACCGTAAAGAAGAGAATCGTACTGGAGAGGATGCTGATAAAGGCGGTGGAAAAGACTTTTGTAGGATCTGACTCCTTGTTGGCAAAACGGAAGAAGCCTGTTTCCATCCCATAGGTGAGGATCACCTGCAGCAGTGCCACCCAGGCATAAAAGTTGGTCAGTACGCCTATGTCGTCCACCCGCGGCAGGGCAAAGGCCCAGTAGAGGGAGAGGAACCAGCTCAGGAGTCTGGGCAGCACGCTGCCCATTCCGTAAAAGAAGGTCTCCTTTGCCAACGATCTCATTCCCCCTGCCATCTAACTCCTGTTCTTTGTTTGTAGAATTGTCAGTGTAAGATGCAAAAATACAATTTTTCCCTGATGTCGGCTTCAAATTGGCACCATTATTTATCTTTAAGCATTTTGGTGGCCCAAATCTCAAAAAAAACCGTTTACTTTGCAGGTTGAAAATAGTGAACAGATAGCAATCAGAAACAATTACAAGCAGGCGCATGATGAACAGCGCCGAAGGTATGATTCCCAAAATTGAATATGGCACAACAGGAAGAGGTATTTAAGAAACTGGTATCACACTGCAAGGAATATGGATACGTGTTTCAGTCGAGCGAGATCTATGACGGGCTGGGCGCTGTGTATGACTACGGTCAGATGGGTGTGGAGCTCAAAAACAACATCAAGAAATATTGGTGGGACAGCATGGTGCTGCTGCACGAGAACGTGGTGGGCATCGACTCTGCCATCTTTATGCACCCCACCATCTGGAAGGCATCGGGACACGTGGATGCATTCAACGACCCGCTGATTGACAACAAGGAGAGCAAGAAACGGTACCGCGCCGATGTGCTGATAGAGGATCACCTGGCGAAGTATGACGACAAGATAGAAAAAGAGGTGCAGAAGGCGGCAAAGCGCTTCGGTGAGAGTTTCGACGAGCAGATGTTCCGCGACACCAATCCCCGTGTGCTGGAAAACAGGCAGAAGAGGGATGAGATTCATGCCCGCTTCGCTAAGGCACTCAACGACAACAACCTGGAGGAGCTCCGCCAGATCATCATCGACAGTGAGATCGTCTGTCCCATCAGCGGTACCCGTAACTGGACGGAGGTGCGTCAGTTTAACCTGATGTTCTCCACTGAGATGGGATCCACCGCCGACGGTGCCATGAAGGTGTTCCTCCGCCCTGAGACGGCACAGGGCATCTTCGTCAACTTCCTCAACGTACAGAAGACAGGCCGCATGAAGATACCCTTCGGCATTGCCCAGATCGGCAAGGCGTTCCGCAACGAGATCGTCGCCCGCCAGTTCATCTTCCGCATGCGGGAGTTCGAACAGATGGAGATGCAGTTCTTTGTGGCACCGGGTGAGGAGCTGAAGTGGTTCGAGCACTGGAAGGCATTCCGCATGAAGTGGCACCAGACGCTAGGCTTCGGTGCTCAAAAGTACCGTTTCCACGACCACGACAAGCTGGCGCACTACGCCAATGCGGCTACCGACATCGAGTTCGAGATGCCCTTCGGCTTCAAGGAGGTGGAAGGAATCCACTCCCGCACCGACTTCGACCTGAGCCAGCATGAGAAGTACTCCGGCAAGAAGCTGCAATACTTCGATCCGGAGCTGAACAAATCTTACGTTCCCTACGTGGTGGAGACCTCCATCGGCGTGGACCGCATGTTCCTCTCGGTGCTGGCTGCCTCCTACTGCGAAGAGACCCTCGAGGGGGGTGAGACCCGCGTGCTGCTCAACCTGCCTCCCGCCCTGGCACCGGTGAAGCTGGCCATCCTCCCGTTGGTAAAGAAAGACGGCCTGCCGGAGAAAGCGCGTGAGATCATGGATGAACTCAAGTTCAGCTTCACCTGCCAGTATGACGAGAAAGACAGCATCGGCAAGCGCTACCGCCGCCAGGATGCCATCGGCACCCCTTTCTGTGCCACCATCGACCACCAGACGCTGGAGGACAACACCGTTACCATTCGCTATCGCGACACGATGGCGCAGGAGAGGGTGACCATCGACTCGCTGCAACGGGTGATCGCTGAAAAGACCGATTTGAAAAATCTCCTGAAAAAAATCTCCTGATCATGAAGAGAAACTATTTAAAATCAATCATATTGCTTACCGGGCTGCTTTTCTTTGCCGTCGCGTGTGACAAGACCGAGACCTTCGACGACAAGTGGCAGCTCGACAACGAGGCACAGTTCGCCAGGATGGCCGCCAACACGGGATATACAAAATTGAACTCTCAATCGGGTAATGGGTTCATCATGTACAAAGAGCTGGAACAGGGTGATGGTGCAACCCCTTACTTCACCGATCAGGTGAAGGTGCTCTATACCGGCTGGTACAAGAACAACTGGTCGCAGTCCGACAGCTATACTGATGACAAGGGAAACCTTATTCTGAACAAGATCATTTTTGATTCTACCGGCAACCGGAATGACATTCCAAGCACCTTCTCAGTGAACGGCGTAGTAGATGGCTTCTCCACAGCGTTGCAACACATGCAGGTAGGCGACAAGTGGGAGATCTGGATCCCCTGGAAGCTGGGATATGGAGAGGCGGGGAACAACTCTATTCCGGGTTACACCACGCTGGTCTTTGAAATCGAACTGGTCGATATCGTAGAGTAAGAAACCTACAATCCCAACAACAAATGTTCAATGGCACTCCTCACTTGTGGGCGGGTGCCATTGAATTTATTCACCATCACGGTGAAGGCATATTTTTTGTTGCCGTCAATCAAATAACCCGCATAACACTGTACGCCGCCAATGCTGCCGCTTTTGGCGGCAATCCTGCCACTCAGCCTTGTGTTCCTCAGAAAGGATGTAAGCGTTCCCTCCTGCCCCGCTTTCGGCAATGAATTGAAGAAGAGGGAGGAGTAATCGCTCCGTGTGTACATGTAACCCAGCAGATCGGTCAGCAGCTGCGGACTCACCGCGTTCTGCGGTGCAAGGCCACTGCCGTCATGCATCTGTAGGGAAGATACCACAACACCCCTGCTTTTCCAGAAATCCGATATTGCTGCACTTCCAGCTTCCAGGGCATTCCCCTCCAGCTTCATGTTGCTTTTTATGCCGAGGGTACGAATCAAATGCTCCGCGAAGTGGTTGTTGCTCTCCACGTTCACCTCGCGGATGATATCCTTCAGTGGCGGTGACACCTGTGTGAAAAGCACTTTTCCCACCCGGTAGTTGGCCCCTTGACCGGATCCGCACACGCCTGAGAGATGATCCTTTCGTGCTGTCTCCACATCCCCGATCTTCAACCCGGCATCTCTCAGATAACTGGCCAACGTCTCACCCAGCAACAAGCCCGGGTCGGGAATATCCCCCTTGATGCTGAACTCTCTTCTTCCTGCAGGGATGTTGCCCCGCAAGAATCTCTCGTTAGAGAAGGGAGCACCATAGATATATCCGTTGTCACGGCCGGTGTTGTTCAGCGTCAGTTCGTTTTGGAAAGTGAGCCGTTTCATCTCCGGTTCGGTGCGCAGTATTTTGGGACAACTGTTCCGGTCGGTGGTATCAAAGAAGAGCTTGTAGCTGTTGTCGAAAATGCTGATGCCATAAGCACCCGCGGCGTAGTAGTTCCCCATATCGATCCAGGTCCACTCGGGCGAGATGCCGTTGTAGCCAAAAAGATCATCCACCACATAGATACTATATTTCCTGTCGGAAGGGAGTGCTCTGCTGAGGGCATCTGCAGCCACGGTGAAGAATCTCTCAGGATGATCGCCGAAAGCCTCGCTGCCCAGCGTGGGATCACCTGCCCCAATCACCAGGATGCGGGTGGGATCATTGGCATCGAGTGCCACCTCCGTCTTGTAGCGGTAATGCTCTCCCAACATCTCCAGTGCCGTGGCAGTAGTGATCACCTTCAGTACCGATGCCGGTGTGAGCGATCGTTCGCTGTTGTGCGACAGAATTGACCTACCTGTCTCCATGTCGGTCACCGAGACCCCCACGGAGGCATGTTTCAGCGCAGGGTGATTGACAAACTGTTCGAGTGCAGGTTGTGCAAAGCTGTAGCTGGCCGCAAAGAGTAAAACAAAAAAATTGAGATACCTTTTCATTTGTTCGGGAGATGATGGTTTCTACAAATATAACAAAATTAAATATTATCCATTAAAAAACCCTGCAAGAAATGTTGCAGGGTTCTCTATCAGAAGGGTTGGCTGTTAAAACTTGTAGCCTACCGAAAGATATGCGTTCTGGTTTTTGGTGTTGCCGTTGTCACGGTTGGAGATGTTCACCATACCCATGTCCCATCCAAGGTCGATCAGGAAAGCACCCATTTCGGCACCTACACCGAGACCGAGACCGGCATCGAATGGTTTGTACTGTCCGTTGGCATCACCAAAGATCTTGTCCACATCCCATTCTCCGCTCAGGCTACCCACTTTGGCTTCCCTGCTTCCGCCTACACCATAGGCTGCATAGGGACCGGCGTGAAATACGATGCGAGAGCCGGGAGTAACATCCACCTTGTAGGCAAGATGCAGCGGCAGTTGCAAGTACATGAGGTTTTCGGTGTACTCAGCATCCATGGCGTCGTTTACAGACTTGAATCCCTTTGTGCTTAAGAACAACCCTGTCTGGAGGGCCATATTGGGTGCAAAGTCTACATCTGCGGCCAGTCCGATATTGAAACCGATCTTCGGGTTCTTGTCATCCACCTCATCGTCATATACCAGGTTTGACATGTTCACACCTCCCTTGATCCCCAGGCTCACCTGTGCGCTGACGGCGGTGACGATGGCAAGCATGGCAATCACTGCTGTTAATCTCATTTTTTTCATAATTTCATTCATTAAGTTGATAATCCTAATCTTATTCTTTGGGTTTCAAAGATTACTTCTCTAAAACCAGAAGTAAAACAGTTCGCAGCAGTGATTTGTTCGCAAACGTGTTTCTTTGAACTGTAACAGGTAGGATTATCGGTTATAGGTAAGTGAGCTCAACAGGCTCGTCAACAAACAGTTCCCGTGCTGTGACATGCAACTCCTCTGCCGTGATGGCATCGATACGGTCAAACATATCCTTTAGGGAGATATAGCGGCCGGTGTGCAGGTAACGTTTCGCCATGGCCAGGGTATAGTTCTCATTCTGTTCTGCGGCAATGCCGAGCTGTCCTTTCCACTGTCGTTTGGCAAGATTGAGCTGAAAGGGCGTCAATTCTTTCTCCAGCAGACGATTGATCTCCTTCCTGACCAGGCGGATGCAGCGTTCACGCTGTTGCGGGTCTCCTGCAAAATAGACGACAAACAGACCGGTGTCGCTGTATAGGGTCACGTTCGATTCCACATGGTATACCAGTCCGTGTTTCTCCCGGAGCGAGGCATTGAGGCGGCTGTTGAGGCTGCCGCCACCCAGCATGTTGTTCAGCAGTAGCAGGGCATGTCGTTGGGGGTGATGCATCGAGAAAACCGGCAACCCTATCATCACATGGCTCTGTGCAGTATTCTTCTCCATTTGCTGTTTCACCGCCCGGGCGAACTCTACGGGTGCTCTCCGCACCTTCGCATCATCCCGCGAGGAGGCTACAGAAAAATGTCGCTCCAGCTGGCGCATCACCTTGTGAAAGGGTGTTCTTCCGCTGGAAAAGAAGACCATCTGAGATGGCTGATACTGCCGATCCATAAAACCCAGTACCTGATCACGCGTAAAATGGTTGAGGGTCTCCGGCTCCCCCAGGATGTAATGTCCCAGGTCATGACCTGCAAACAGCATGTTTTCAAAATCATCCCAGATCAATTCCGCAGGGTCATCCCGGTAGGAGTTGATCTCGTCGAGGATCACCTCCCGCTCCCGCTCTATCATTGCGGGGGAACATTCGGAATGAAACAACATGTCGGCCAGTAACTCCACGGCCCTGGGAAAATAGGCACCCAGGAAAGTGGCATAATAGAAGGTCTCCTCCTTCGAGGTGTAGGCATTCAGCTCTCCCCCCACGCTCTCCATGCGGGCGGCTATCTGATGAGCCCGCCTCCTGTGGGTCCCCTTGAAGAGCATGTGCTCCACGAAGTGGGCCATGCCGGCTTCCCCGGGGTATTCATCGCGTGAGCCTGTATTTACAACAATCCCACAATGGGATATTTCGGATGGCGCCTCGCGATGGATGATACGCAATCCGTTTGATAAGGTATCTGTATGAATCATCTTCTACGTTTATTTGGGACGCTGCATGTAACAAACTTTCTGCTCCGATGTCAACCGCTCAATGGCATAGCGCAGCATGGTGCGGGGCATCACCCGGTGAAAGCGATCCAGAAAACCGGTCAGCGCCTGTTCATCACGCTTACCCACCTCCCGCAGCATCCAGCCTGTGGCCTTGTGCATCAGGTCATGACTATGTGTCAGAAACATCTCCGAAAGACGAAGGGTGTCGTTAAAGTCGTTGATCCGGATGAAAGCCAGCGTGGAGACCATGGCGATACGCTGATCCCAGAGTAGCTCACTCTCTGCCAACCGGTAAAGTAGTGAACGATCTTCTTTATCCTTCAACCACTCCCCCACGATATGGTAACAAGAGAGATCCACCAGATCCCAATTGTTTATCCTATCTGTATGCGAGAGGTAAAAGTCCACTATCTCCCTGCGGGTCGCGTCATCCGCCTTACGGAACTGACTAACAAGGATCACCAACGCACAAAGGCGGCATTCGTGAAGCGGATCAGCCAGCAGCTTCTCCAATTCGCGCTGGGGAGTAGCCCGATAAAGCGAAGCCACCTTCCTGGTTTCGGGCACCTTACATCCTATGAAGCGGTCTCCCTCGCCATACTGCCCCTTACCGGTCTTGAAAAAATAGGATGAATGAGTTGCTCTTTCGGGACTGCCCAAGGCGAGCAATGCGTTTTTAATCTCTGTTGCCTGCATTTGAATGATTAGTTAACTCTTGATATGGGATATCGCCCTTCATAGAATCCGATGATGTTCTGCACCATCTCCTCCGACATGCGAATACGATCTTCCATTGTCTTGGTTGCTGCATGAGGTGCCAGCACCACGTTGTCGAGTGTCAGCAGTTCAGGCAGGATGTGCGGTTCCTCTTCAAAGACATCGAGTCCGGCAGCCCAGATGCGTTTATCTCTGAGTGCTGCCGCCAATGCCTGTTCATCCACCATGTTGCCCCGTGCGGTGTTGATGAAAACGGCAGTAGACTTCATCATGCACAACTCCCTTTCACCGATCATATGATAAGTCTCAGGGGTGGAGGGCGCATTCAATGAGATATAGTCGGAGCTGCCAAGTAGCTCCTCAAGTGTGAGCCATCGCGCCTGGTAAAATTTCTCTATCGTCTCATCCAGACGGTTGCGGTTGTGATAGACAATCTCCATGCCCGATGCCAGGGCGCGTCGCGCAAGCGACTGGCCGATACGCCCCATTCCAATGATGCCCAACCGCTTGCCATATACCGGTAAGCCCGCTTCGGCATAAACACCCCAGCTGACACCCTCGGGGCTGCGCAGCTTGCGATCGTAATACCCGATGCGACGACCTGCGGCCAACAACAGGCCGAAGGCAAATTCGGCTGTCGGTTCGCGTGTCGTGTTGGGGATATTTGTTACAACGATACCTTTCTCGTTGGCACAAGCTACATCAATGTTGTTATACCCTACCCCATAATTGGAGATCAGCTCCAGCTTCACACCTCTCTCCATGATCTCACGGTCGGTATAGAAACTGAAATTGGGAACCAGCACCTCATAAGCGGGAATCATTTCAAGCACCTCTTCCCTGCTGAAATGAGCCTTATCTGTGGGTAGGGTCACCTCATAGCGCCCCTCCAGCTCTTTCAATCCCTCCGGCTTCAAACGATAGGCAATCAATATTTTCTTCATCGGTTCTCCTGTTGATAGATTCCTTCACGGGATGTTCCCGCAGACATCTTGTCTCTTCTAACGGAGTGGTGCGGGGAAATGTTCTGACTCAATCCGAATGAAGAGATCAAAAACAAAAAAACGAGCCTATTGACTCGTTTCTTTGCTCTTCAGGTTGGACTTGAACCAACGACCCTCTGATTAACAGTCAGATGCTCTAACCGACTGAGCTACTGAAGAATTTATTCACCCATTATCTTATTTACCTTTCCGCTCTTCAGGTTGGACTTGAACCAACGACCCTCTGATTAACAGTCAGATGCTCTAACCGACTGAGCTACTGAAGAATTTATTCTCTTACTTTCAGAAAAGTGATGCAAAAGTAGTACAATTATCCCAATTATCCAACAACAGTCCGGAAAAAGTTACGGATAAAATGGAATCAAGTTGCAGATGCTTCAGGCTGCTCACTGCTCCCTTTCCAACAGTGACGAAGCCAATGCCATCACATCCTGCTCCTTATCAGTGAGGTTCACCCAGTGAACCGCTTTGTCGCGCCTGAACCAGGTGAGTTGCTTGCGGGCGTAGTTGCGTGAATGTTGCTTGATCTTGTCGATCGCCTGTTCCAGGCTCCAGTCGCCATCGAAATAACGAAACAGCTCTTTATATCCTACCGTGTTGAGTGCATTGAGATGACGCATCGGGTAAAAACCACGCGCCTCCTCTACCAGCCCCTCCAATACCATCGCATCCACACGCCTGTTGATGCGGTCGTACAGATCCTCCCGGTCGCGGGTGAATCCGATCTTCACAATCCTGAACGCTCTCTTTTTATCGGGATTTGTTCGCAGCGATGAATAGGGCTTGCCCGACATCAGACAGATCTCAAGGGCATGAATCACCCGCTGCGGGTTTTTCAGATCTACCTGGTTGTAGAACAGCGGGTCTAACATCTTCAACTGCTGGCGAATGGGATCCAGACCCTCCCGCTTGTATTGTTCCTGCAGTTCCTGTCGCAAGGTCTCATCCACCGTAGGCAACTCATCCATCCCTTTGCATACCGCATCGATATACATCATCGAACCACCCGAGAGAATCACCACCGGGTGTTGCACGAAGAGCTCCTCAAGGAGCGTGAGCACCTCCTGCTCATAGGCGCTTGCACTGTAATAGCTTTCGGGTGATAAGGTCCCCACAAAGTAATGAGGGATCTGTTGCTGCTCTGCAGCTGTAGGTGCTGCCGTGGCAATCTGCATGCCTCTGTAAATCTGCCGTGAGTCGGCCGACACTACTGATGTCCGGAGGGTTGTGGCAAGGCGGATGCTCCATTCGGTCTTTCCCACACCCGTGGGGCCAAGCAGCACGAGCAGGGTGTTCATGATGTGTGAATGCTAATAAAGATCCCCCTCACCCACATCGCTGCTGATTTCATCCAGGCCTTCGAAACCTTCCTTGTCAAGCTCCTCCATGTCGAAGCTCTCATCGCCGAAAAAGGATTCGCCAATGTCGATCGAGGTGGTCTCCGCCTTTATCTCTTCGGCAGTCAGCACCTGTTTTGGGGCTTCCCCCACAGCGAGCGTACAAAGCGGAGTCTTCTGGTGTTTCCCGGTGATGATCTCCGACAGTTCAATGTAAAGAGCCCTCTCGGTCAGGTAATCGAACACATACATCATCTTCTGTTTCTCATCTTCCAGAAAATCACTCAGAACACACTCCTCCATGACGAACGAATCCTCATCGGAATAGGTGTCCATCTCCACAAGTGTGATCTCCTTCTCTTTACGCCATTTGTTGTCGCACAGAAAAAAAGAGGACATCTCCTTGTCGCTGAACCCCGTAGATGCTACAATCACCTTGTACAAATCAAGGAATGTGGCGTCTGCATCGATGGTTATTTCTCTTCTGAAGTCCTCCACTTCATCCGAAAGGATAAGAAATTTGAATATCATTGCTCTCTTCGTTTAGTGATTCAAAGGTAAGAAAAAGTTTTAAATTTGTAAAAGCGACCCAATATAAATTGATCCTATTTATAAACCCTAATTCATCCCCTGAAACGAGGATTCGATTTTTTAAATAGAAATCTATATCTTTGCTTTTAAATTATTCCATCTATTATGGCGCTGAAACAGCAACAGGAACTAAAACAAACGCAGCGGCTTTCTCCCCTCCAGATGCAGGTGATCAAGCTGGTGGAGCTCAACACCGTGGAGGTGGAAGATCGAATCAAACAGGAGGTGGAGGATAATCCCGCTCTGGATACAGGAAATGATGACTCGTTGAATGATAAGGAGCAGGATGAGCAGGAGTCGGGCGATGAGATCACGCAGGATGAAATCATGCTGGGCGATTATCTCTCGGATGAGGAGATTCCCGATTTTCACATCAATCAGCGGGATCGTAAGAACGAATCCAATTTCGTTGAGATAAGCTTCTATGACGACGTGTCGCTGATCGACTCGCTCCTGGAACAGCTTAGCCTTCTCGATCTGGACGAGAGACGTCACACCATCGCCACCTACATCATCGGCAATCTCGATGAAAACGGTTACCTGCAACGCGATCTACAGGCTATTGCAGACGACTTGCTGTTTCAGCAACAACTGGAGGTGACACCACTGCAACTGGAGGACCTGCTCTACGAAATACAGGAGCTTGATCCCGCCGGCGTGGGGGCACGCAACCTGCAGGAATGCCTACTGCTGCAGCTGGCAAGAAAAGAGCCTACCGGTGGCGTGAAACTGGCAGAAACCATCCTGTCCGATTACTTTGAAGAGTTTTCCCGGAAGCATTACGACAAGATCATCCAGCAGCTGAGCATCTCACAGGATGACCTCAGGGATGCCATTGAGGAGATCACCTCTCTCAATCCCAAACCGGGCAACTCCATGGGAGGTGCCTTGCAGACTGCCATGAACAACATCACACCCGATTTCCTGGTCGACACCTTCAACGGTCAGGTCACCATTCACCTCAATAACAGCAACATCCCCAGCCTGAAAGTGAACAACAGCTTCTCCGAGATGCTCAAAGGGTATCAGGAGAACAGGCAGAGCATGTCGGCCGACGACAAACAGGCGATGCTCTTCATGAAGCAGAAGGTCGATTCGGCAAAATGGTTTATCGATGCAGTGAAGCAGCGCCAGAATACCCTGGAGCGAACAATGGAGGCAATCGTGAAACTGCAGTATGATTTCTTCCTCAACGAAGATGAATCGCAGCTCAAACCGATGGTGCTGAAAGATGTGGCGGAACGAACAGGTTTTGATATCTCCACCGTCTCACGGGTGAGCAACAGCAAGTATGTGCAGACCAACAATGGCATTTACCCCCTGAAGTATTTTTTCTCAGAAGCAATGCAAACATCTGATGGTGAGGATATATCATCAAGAGAAGTAAAGAAGATACTCAAAGAGAGCATCGAGGCGGAGAACCCCGGACGACCGTTGACCGACGACCAACTCACGCAGATCCTGAACGAAAAAGGGTACCTGATTGCCCGTCGCACCGTGGCAAAATACCGTGAACAATTGAATATTCCTGTCTCACGTTTGCGAAAAAAAATATAACTTTGTCAGTTTATCACCAGCAAACCCATTGAAAGGATACCCATCAGGATGAAAACAATCGCACATCTCATATCTACAATATTCCAACCCTTGCTGATGCCCACTTATGGGGTGATGCTTATCTTTGTATACACCTACTTCGGCATGATCTATCTGCCGCAGTTCTGGAGGATCCTGCTGCCGGTGGTGCTCTTCTCCTTTGCAATCCCGGGAGTTCTCATCTACATGCTCTTTCGCATGAAAATCATATCCGACCTCTCACTGAAACATCGGCGCGAACGCTTTTTGCCATACCTGATCACGCTCATCTCCTACTCCGCCATGATCGTCTACTATATCAGGATGGGCATGCCCATCTGGTTCCTGATGATCATGGCCGCCTCGGTCGCCATCATGGTGATTGCCATCCTCATCACGCTCACCTGGAAGATCAGTGCCCACATGTTCGGTGTGGGGGGACTCATTGGTGGTGCCATGGCGGTGACCTATTTCGTGGAGCGCTCAAACCCCTATTTCATGTTCATGGGTCTGTTTATCATTGCCGGACTGGTGGGCACCTCACGACTCATCCTGCGACGTCATACACTCTACCAGGTGATCGCCGGCTTCCTACTCGGGTTCCTGGTCTCCTTCCTCTTCGTGTGGGGTGGAACAATGGCATAGGAGAAATCGCCAAAAGGCTCTTTGACAATCAAAATTATTGTCGTACTTTTATCCCGTCAAACTACTAATTTAAAATATTACTGCTATGAATTTTCCCGACAACCTGAAGTATTCCTCCGACCATGAATGGGTGCGCGTGGAAGGAAATGAAGCCTTTGTAGGCATCACCGATTTTGCACAAGATGAACTGGGCGAGATCGTCTATGTAGATGTACCTTCCGAAGGTGAAAACCTGTCGCAAGGCGAGGTGTTTGGCAGCATTGAAGCTGTGAAAACCGTTTCTGACCTGATGATGCCTCTTTCAGGGGAAGTGCTGGAGGTGAATGACAAGCTCGACGATGCACCGGAACTGGTCAACAGCGATCCCTTTGGTGAGGGATGGATTATCCGGGTGGCAGTGAAAGATGCTGCAGAGCTCGATCAGCTGATGAGCGCCGCCGCCTACAAGGAGTTCACAGGCAAGTAACCAACGTATAAACAACAGGAATCACTTTTACCGAAGTGGTTCCTTTTTATTCATACCTACATTTTAAAAATATATGAAACCATTGGTAAGCATCATCATGGGCAGCACCTCCGACCTGCCCGTCATGGATAAAGCAGCACAGTTCCTCAACGAGATGGAGATTCCTTTCGAGATCAACGCCCTCTCTGCACACCGCACACCAGAAGAGGTGGAGAAGTTTGCCAAGGGAGCACGGGAAAGAGGCATCAAAGTGATCATTGCCGCTGCCGGCATGGCAGCACACCTGCCCGGTGTGATTGCCTCGATGACCACACTCCCGGTGATAGGAGTGCCCATCAAAGCCTCACTGGAGGGCCTCGATGCCCTGCTGGCCATCGTGCAGATGCCTCCCGGCATCCCCGTGGCCACCGTAGGCATCAACGGCTCACTCAACGCAGCCATCCTGGCACTGCAGATCATCGCCACCGGCGAGGAGACGGCACAACAGAAGCTGGCGTTCTACAAGGAGAACCTGAAGAAGAAGATCACACAAGCCAACGAGGAGCTGGCAAATGTCTCTTACAAGTACAAAACAAACTGAATATGAAGAAAATAATCTACATGCTCACATCACTCTTCCTGCTGGGGGCCTGCAACCAGGGCAACCAGTCCGGCAGCACTCCTGCCAACGACGGCATCGATTCCACCTTCGAGTACAAGGTGGACCGCTTTGCCGATATCGAGATCCTTCGTTATCCCGTACCGGGATTCAACAGTCTCTCCCTTCAGCAGAAGGAGCTGATCTATTATCTCTCACAGGCTGCCCTCGAGGGACGCGACATCCTCTGGGACCAGCACAACCGTTACAACCTCACCATCCGCCGCGTTTGCGAGGGGGTGTATGAAAACTACATGGGCAACAAGTCGTCCGATGAGTGGAAACAGTTCGAGACCTACCTGAAACAGATCTGGATGGCCAACGGCATTCACCACCACTACTCGGAGGACAAGATCATGCCGCAGTTCACACAGGACTACTTTGTAACACTTGTGAAGAGCGTCGACCCGGGGAGGATGCCCTTCCGCGACGGGATGGCTGCCGATGAGACCCTCAACGAGATCCTGCCGGTGATGTTCGATCCGGCAGTGATGCCCAAACGAATGAGCCAGACTCCCGGCAGCGATATCGTCGCCTCCTCGGCGGTCAACTTCTACGAGGGGGTGACCCAGCAGGAGGTGGAAGCATTCTACAATGCGATGAAGGATCCGGCGGACGAGACCCCGATCTCCTACGGACTCAACAGCAAAGTGACCAAGGTCGATGGTCAGGTGACCGAACAGGTCTGGAAGCTGGGCGGCATGTACGACAAGGCAATTGAACGGATCATCGGATGGCTGGAGAAAGCGGCTGCCGTGGCCGAGAACGACCACCAGAAGGAGGTGATCACCCTGCTGATCGACTACTACCGCAGCGGTGACCTGCAAAAGTTCGACGACTACTCGGTGAAATGGGTGACCGACACCCAGTCGCGCGTTGATTTCATCAACGGCTTCATCGAGACCTATACCGACCCGCTCGGCCTGAAAGCCACCTGGGAGGCGATGGTCAACTTCAAGAGCGAGGAGGCTTCCAAACGAACCCAAACAATCAGCGACAATGCCCAGTGGTTCGAAGACCACTCTCCCATCGACGACCGCTTTAAGAAGGAAGAAGTGAAAGGGGTCTCCGCAAAGGTGATCACTGCCGCCATCCTCGGTGGCGACACCTACCCTGCCACCCCCATCGGCATCAACCTGCCCAATGCTGACTGGATCAGACGTGACCATGGCTCCAAGTCGGTCACCATCGACAACATCACCTACGCCTACACCAAGGCTGCCGAAGGCAACGGCTTCAACGAGGAGTTCATGTGGAGCGACAGCGAGCGGGAGCTGGCAAAGCAATATGGCTCACTGACCGACAACCTCCACACCGACCTGCACGAATGTCTGGGCCACGGCTCCGGCAAGCTGCTACCAGGTGTCAGCAGCGACGTGCTGCAAGCCTATGGCTCTCCGCTCGAGGAGACGCGTGCCGACCTGTTCGCACTCTACTACCTGGCCGACCCGAAACTGGTAAAGCTGGGGCTGCTGCCCGACGGTGAAGCTTACAAGGCGGAGTACTACTCCTACATCATGAACGGGGCGATGACACAGCTCACGCGCATACAGCCCGGAAAGGACATTGAACAGGCCCACATGCGCAACAGGGCGCTGATCTCCCGCTGGGTGATCGAGAAGGGCAGTGAGGAAAAGGTGGTGGAGCTGACCCAAAAGGAGGGCAAAACCTACGTGGTGGTGAACGATTACGAGAAGCTGCGCGCACTCTTTGGCGAACTGTTGGCAGAGGTGCAGAGGATCAAGTCGGAAGGCGACTTTGAAGCCGGCAAGCAGCTGGTGGAAAGCTATGGCGTGAAGGTAGACCCCACACTGCACGAAGAGGTGCTGGCACGCTATGAGGCACTCAACCTGGCCCCCTACAAAGGGTTTGTAAACCCGGTATACAAACTGGTGACCGACGATGAGGGGAAGGTGACCGATGTCACCATCTCCTACGACGAGAACTACGTGCAGCAGCAGCTGCGCTACTCACGCCAGTACTCGGTGCTGCCGCTGAAAAACTAGCGCTCCGGCAAATCTTTTTCAAATAAGCGTTTCGGTAACCCCGAAACGCTTATTTTTGTATCGCCTCAACAACAGTGATGACATATGACCTACGAAGAGACACTCGATTACCTGTACAACCAGATGCCCGAATACCAGCGCATCGGAGAACGGGCCTACAAGGTGGGACTGGACAACAGCCTCGCCCTCGACCGCATTTTCGGACACCCCCACCGGCAGTACAAAACCATCCACGTGGCCGGCACCAACGGCAAGGGTTCCACCTCTCACCTGCTGGCCGCGATCCTCAGCGAGTCGGGTTACAGGGTGGGCCTCTATACCTCACCCCATCTGACCGACTTCCGCGAACGGATCCGCGTCAATGGAGAGATGATCGACAAAAACTTTGTAGTTGATTTCACGAAGAAGTATAGGGTACAGTTTGAACCGGTGATGCCCTCCTTCTTCGAGCTGACAATGGAGATGGCGTTCCTCTGGTTTGCACACCAGAAGGTGGATATCGCGGTGATCGAAACGGGACTGGGGGGACGGCTCGACAGCACCAACATCATCACACCAATGTTGAGTATCATCACCAACATCGGCCTCGACCATATGAAATTCCTGGGTGACACACTCCCCCTGATAGCAACCGAAAAGGCGGGAATCATCAAGCAGGGGGTGCCGGTGGTGATCGGTGAGAAAGGAAATCAGGAGGTGGAGAGGGTGTTTCGCGACAAGGCGGCATCTCTCCAGGCACCCATTCGATTTGCAGAGGAGGAAATCAATGATATTTCCGCTGTGAGAGCAGGTTTCCGTTGGATCTTCCACACCCGCGAATACCATTCAATAATATGCGAGTTGGGTGGATTCGCACAACAGAAAAATGCTCGCACCCTGCTTACGGCAGTGGCATTGCTACGGGAAGTCGGACTGGTCATTCCCCGTGATGCAGTATACCGGGGATTCTCGCAGGTGATCACCCTTACCGGCTTGCAAGGTCGTTGGCAGCTACTACATAAGAAGCCGAAGATCATCTGTGACATCGCCCACAATGAACATGGACTGCGTGATGTGATGGAACAACTGAAATCGGAACAATACAACCAACTGCACATGGTGTTCGGCATGGCGAGCGATAAGGACAGGGAGAGCGTGTTGCCCCTGCTGCCCAAAGAGGCGCGATACTACTTCACCCGTGCATCGGTGGAGCGGGCACTCGACGAACAGCTGCTGCAGGAGGAGGCCCGAGCTTATGGATTAACGGGTGAACGCTACGGGAGCGTGACGCAAGCGGTGGCGGCGGCCATAAAAAACGCCGATGAAAATGATCTCATCTTCATCGGCGGCAGTTCCTTTGTGGTGGCAGATGCGCTGCCACTGTTCAGCTGATTACCATATCAGCACAAGACGGAAGTTGTAGGTCTGGGGCGCATTTGTATCCTCATAAACATCCGATGCCTGGATGAAGAATGCCACATCACTGTTGCCACCCGATTGATACATCACATCGTAGCTGATTGTCTCGGTAAATGTCTCGGTAATGTTCCCACCCGTATCGGTACTGTAATAGGTATGCACGTAGGGCAGCATCTTCTGCACCTCGTTCACACCCTGTTCACCAAGGAAGAGATAACCCAACACGGCACCGCTCTCATAGATGAACTCGGTCAACTCCGGCAACGAGAAGATGGCCTCATAACGTCTTTCCTGATCATTCCACTCCCAGTCGTTCTGATTGACCTGTATGTTCACAATCTCCCACTGCGTAAACTCCAGGTTGGCATTGTTCTCCTGAAGGGCTTGCTCGATCATTCTCCTTACCTCCAGTTCACTCAATGTGTCATCTGTGGCACAGGAATAGCCGCCCAGGAGGATGGATGCAAAAAGTGCGGATGCCAGCAGGATCTTTGTGATGTTTCTCTTCATATCTGTTTCTGTTAATTGGTTTCTTAATTCGGCCTTGCGCATTAAAACAATAATTATCTCTATGACCGGAAAAGAGATGATTCGTTTAAATGAAACAAAAAATAAATTGAAAAGTTTGAAACCGGCAGATGAAAAAAAGTCCGCCGAAGCGGACTTTTGTCGTTAATAGCTGTGAATGAAAAAAACAATTCTGTTACCTTCTACCTCCCAGGAAGCCACCCAGCAGATCATCCAGTGGATTGCCGTCGCCATCCTTGTCCAGGATGCCACCCAGCATATCCATCAAGCCACCACCGGTCCCACTGCGCTGTTGCGTGGCTCCGCCCAGCAATCCGCCCAGCAGGTCACCCAGGCCACCGGCATCGGTGTTGGTCTGTCGTTTCTCTTTCCCCAGGTAGGCCATCACGATGGGGGCCACCATCGCCAGCAGCGGCCCGATCTTGCTCAGGCTGATGCCCGATTTCTGCGCGATACCCTGCTCCACGGCGGTACGGTTGTTACCGAATACATGTCCCAATATGCCGTCACCGTCCGATTGCAATTCTGATGTGTGGCCCTGCAGCATCCCCGAGAGGTTCTCCAGCAGAGAACCGTCATGCTTCTTTTCCAGCGCGTTGTTGAGGCTTACGGCACCCTCCTGCGACCGTGCATTGCGTGTCATCCCGGCCAGGATTGCCGGTATGGCCATGCTGACGGCACTGGATGCCTGGTTTTCATTTACGCCGAGCTGACCGGCTACACTGCCCACGATCGACTGACCGATGGCACTGTTCAGCAATTCTGATAGATCCATAAAGCTAATTGTTGATGATATTTACCCAAATGTATGCATTAAAGTGTATGGTTGTGCGGTTACCCCCCAAAAAATGAAGCGTGAGGAATTACACCCCAACGGGATTTCAGGGAACAGCTGCCCGAATTACGGCTTCTTTTAAATTGGACCCACCGGATGGTTGATTCCAGTAAAAAAATGGCTATTTTTGCCTGATCACAACAACGACCAGACAAAACGAAAAATGAAACAATATCACGATTTATTGCGACGGGTGCTCGATGAGGGAGTGGAAAAGGAGGATCGCACCGGCACGGGCACCATCAGCATATTCGGTCACCAGAGCCGCTTCCCGATGAGCGACGGCTTTCCGGTGCTGACCACCAAGAAGCTGCACCTCAAGTCGATCATCCACGAACTGCTCTGGTTCCTGAATGGTGACACCAACATCAAGTACCTGAACGACCATGGCGTGCGCATCTGGAACGAATGGGCCGGCGAGGATGGTGACCTGGGACATATCTACGGTTACCAGTGGCGCTCCTGGCCGGATTACAATGGTGGTCACATCGACCAGATCAGCGAAGTGGTGGAGACGCTGAAAAAGAACCCCGACTCGCGGCGCATCATCGTCAGCTCCTGGAACGTTGCCGATATCCCCAACATGAACCTCCCCCCCTGCCACGCATTCTTCCAGTTCTATGTGGCCGAGGGAAAGCTGAGCCTCCAGCTCTACCAGCGCAGTGCCGACATCTTCCTGGGGGTTCCCTTCAACATCGCCTCCTACGCGCTGCTGTTGAAGATGATGGCACAGGTCACCGGGTTGCAGGAGGGCGACTTCGTCCACACCTTCGGTGATGCCCACATCTACCGCAACCACCTGGAGCAGGTGAGGCTGCAGCTGAGCCGCGAGCCGCGCCCGCTGCCGCAGATGATGATCAACCCCGACGTGAAGGATATCTTCGGCTTCCGCTACGAGGATTTCGAGCTGACAGGCTATGATCCCCATCCCCATATCAGAGGAGAGGTTGCCGTATGAAGATGCATCCACGCAAACCCATCGCACTGATCGCTGCGCTGGACGAAGAGAACGCCATCGGACGCAACGGTGATCTGCTCTGCTACCTGCCCAACGACCTGAAGCATTTCAAACAAATCACCCAGGGCCACAGGGTCATCATGGGGCGCAGGACCTACGAGTCGCTGCCCAAGGGGGCACTTCTCAACCGCACCAACATCGTCATCACATCCGATCAGGCAGAGAATTATCCCGGTTGCATCGTGGTCCGCTCGCTGGAAGAGGCGCTCGTTCACTGCCTTGAAGATGAAACCGCATTTGTGATCGGCGGCGGCATGCTCTACCGTGCCACCCTTTCCCTGGCAGATCAGCTCTACATCACCCGCATCCACCATACCTTTCCCGATGCTGATACCTTTTTCCCGGAGATCACCGCATCTGCGTGGGAAACAACCGCACAGGAACATCATGCGGCGGATGAGAAACATCCTTTTCCATATACCTTTTTAACCTTTGCGAAGCGAGGATGATCATCAATGCCACAAACAACGCCCTCAGGCGGGAAACGACCCTTATTGACCCCCTACTGAGAGACACATGGGTAGGTATTGGGCGCCTGCCTCTCCAAAAAAATTTGGAGAGGCTTTGGAGGGGCTTTGGAGGGGCATTGGAGAGGCATAAGCCCTGTACCTGCGAATGAATCTTCCTTCTTTACCCTACAACCATGACAATATGAATAAAATTGACGCATTCATCCTCTTCACGGAACCGGCACAGGCAATGCAAACCGTGGCAGAGCTCAGACAATCTGAATCAGTGGACAGGATCTTCCTGCTGACACCTGAAGGCATCACGGAACAGATCGAAGGATGCCTTACCATCCCCATCGACAGGCTGCAGAGCAGTGCCACCGTGCTAAAAATCGCACAGCATGCCGCTGCACCCTACACGCTGATCTACCAGAAGCCCACGCGGTTACAGCCGGGCTACTTCGCACCGGAGCGGATGACACGCATCGCGGAGGATAGCAGCGCCGGGATGGTCTATTCCGATTATTGGGCCATCCGCAACGGGGTGAAGAGCAACCATCCGGTGATCGACTACCAGGAGGGGAGCCTGCGCGACGATTTCAACTTCGGCTCGCTGCTGCTTTACCGCACTGCGGCACTCAAAGAGGCTGCCGGAAGAATGGCCGCGAGTAGCTACCGCTATGCAGGTCTCTACGACCTCCGGTTGAAGGTGTCGCAGCAGCATTCGCTGGTGCACATCAATGAGTACCTCTACAGCGAGATCGAAGAGGACAACAGGGCCTCGGGCCAGAAGATCTTCGATTACGTAGATCCAAAAAATCGGGAGCGGCAGATTGAGATGGAGCAGGCCTGCACGGAGCATCTCAAGGATGTGGGTGGCTGGCTGGCGCCCACCTTCGAGCCCATCGCATTCGACGGGGGGGAGTTTCCCTGTGAGGCATCGGTGATCATCCCGGTGCGCAACCGCATCAAGACCATAAGGGATGCCATCTCGTCGGTGTTGAGCCAGCAGACCTCCTTCCCCTTCAACCTGATCGTGGTGGATAACCACTCCGACGACGGCACCACCGATGCGATCCGCGCGTTTCAGGATGACAAGCGACTGATCCACCTGATCCCCGAAAGGGAGGATCTCGGCATCGGTGGCTGCTGGAACATGGGGGTACACCACCCGGAGTGCGGCAAGTTCGCCGTGCAGCTCGACAGCGACGACATCTACAGCGGCAGCGACACCCTGCAGAAGATCGTCGAGGCCTTCTACGCACAAAACTGCGCGATGGTGGTGGGCACCTACCGGATGACCAACTTCGCGATGGAGATGATCCCCCCGGGCATCATTGACCACCGGGAGTGGACCCCCGACAACGGGCGCAACAACGCGCTCCGCATCAATGGCCTGGGTGCTCCCCGCGCCTTCTATACCCCTCTGCTGCGGGAGATCAAGCTGCCCAACACCAGCTACGGCGAAGATTACGCCCTCGGACTTTCCATCTCGCGCCGTTACCGGATCGGACGGATCTATGAGGTGCTCTACCTCTGCCGCCGCTGGGAGGAGAACAGCGATGCCTCGCTCGACATCGAAAGGATGAATGCACACAACCTTTACAAAGACCGGATCAGAACATGGGAACTACAGGCACGAAAGAGATTGAACGAAGTGAACCGCTGATTGCGGTGGGCATTCTGCCGGAACAGGCCGCCATAAGCTTTTCACTCCTTTCCGGTTACACGCTGAACGGAAAGCCGCTTCCTGCGGGAGATTACCGGGTGGAAGCCGGTGCGGCGGGGGTCACCTTTCAGGGCGAACAATACCCTGAACTCACCTTCGAACCAGAGGAGATGCACCGGGAGAGCTTCGAGCTGAAGGAGGTGGTCATCGGCCTCAACTTCCACTGGGAACGCAGGGAGAACCAGCGTTTTCAGGGAGCGTTGAAGTTCATCGCCGAAGAGAAGGGGATCACCGCCATCAACATCGTCGCCCTGGAGGATTACCTCAAAAGCGTGATCTCCTCCGAGATGAGCGCCACCAGCTCTAAAGAGCTGCTCAAGGCACATGCCGTCATCTCCCGCAGCTGGCTGCTGGCACAGATGGAGAAAAACAAAGCGATCGATGCGGGGTATCAAACCTCTTTTGTCACGCCGACAGAGATCATCCGCTGGTACGACCGCGAAGAGCACGCCCGCTACGATGTCTGCGCCGACGACCATTGCCAGCGCTACCAGGGCATCACCCGCCAGACCACCGGCCTGGTGAACAAGGTGATTGATGAGACGCGCGGAGCGGTGATCACCTACCGCCATGCCATCTGCGATGCCCGCTTCTCCAAATGCTGCGGCGGCGTGATGGAACGCTTTGAAAATGTATGGGAACCGATTGTCCATCCCTACCTGCAGGGAAAGGCTGATTGGACCGAGGGCGCTGCCTTCCCCGACCTCACGCAGGAAGAGCAGGCCGACGAGTGGATTCGCACCGCTCCCCCCGCCTACTGCAACACGCAGGATGCTACGATACTCCGGCAGGTGCTCAACGACTACGACCGGGAGACAGCCGACTTTTACCGCTGGAAGGTGGTCTACACACAGGAGGAGCTGTCGACCCTCATCCGGGAGCGCTCCGGCATCGACTATGGAGAAATCATCGAACTGGAACCACTTGAGCGCGGCAGCTCTGGTCGGATCATCCGACTGAAGATCATCGGCACCGAGCAGGTGATGACAATCGGCAAGGAGCTGGAGATACGACGTACCCTCTCTCCTTCACACCTCTACAGCTCCGCCTTCGTGGTCGACGCGGAGGAGGAGGACAGTGAAGGGACACCACAGCGGTTCACCCTCACCGGTGCCGGCTGGGGTCACGGCGTGGGGCTGTGCCAGATAGGTGCAGCCATGATGGCTGCAAAGGGGCAGGACCACAAGGCGATCCTCCGCCACTATTTTCCACACACTACCATTGAAAAGAGATACTAAACAACCCTACAGGATGAAGAAAACAATGCGCTCTCCCTGGAGCTGGATTCCCACCCTCTACTTTGCCGAAGGTCTCCCCTACGTGGCGGTGATGACCGTCTCGGTGATCATGTACAAGCGGCTCGGGCTCTCCAATACCGACATCGCCCTCTATACCAGCTGGCTCTACCTCCCCTGGGTAATCAAGCCCTTCTGGAGCCCCTTCGTCGACATCCTCAAAACAAAACGGTGGTGGATCGTCTCGATGCAGCTGCTGATTGGTGCGGGACTGGCCGGCATCGCCTTCACCCTGCCCACCCCCTTCTACCTGCAGGCATCGCTCGCCTTCTTCTGGCTGATGGCCTTCAGCTCGGCCACACACGACATCGCTGCCGACGGCTTTTACATGCTGGCACTCGACGAGTCGCAGCAATCCTTCTTCGTGGGCATCCGCAGCACCTTCTACCGCCTGGCAATGATTTCCGGTCAGGGACTGCTGATCATCCTGGCGGGAACCCTCGAAAAAACGACAGGGAAAATACCGCTTGCATGGAGCATCACCTTCTTCGTGATGGCGGGGCTCTTCATCGCCTTTATGGTATACCACCGCTTTCTTCTGCCTCGTCCCTCGGAGGATGGAGAACGGGAGCTCCACACCCCGCAGATGGTGCTTGCAGCGTTTGGAAAAACCTTCAAATCGTTCTTCACTAAAAAAGATGTGCTCCTGGCCCTCGCATTCATCCTCCTCTACCGGCTGGCCGAAGCGATGCTGGTGAAGCTGGCAAACCCTTTCCTGCTCGACAGCCGCGAGGTGGGGGGACTGGGACTGAGCACTTCCGAGGTGGGCATCACCTATGGCACGGTAGGCGTGATTGCCCTCACGCTGGGAGGCATCATCGGCGGTATCATGGCTTCGCGCAACGGACTGAAGTACTGGCTCTGGCCTATGGCTCTCGCCATCACTCTTCCCAATGCGGCCTACCTCCTACTGGCCATGTTTCAACCGGAGAACCTTATCTGGGTAAATGTGGCCGTAGCGACCGAACAGTTTGGCTACGGATTTGGGTTCACCGCCTACATGCTTTATCTGATCTATTTCTCACAGGGAGATCACAAGACGGCCCACTACTCCATCTGCACCGGTTTCATGGCGCTGGGGATGATGCTGCCCGGCATGACGGCGGGTTGGATTCAGGAACAGCTGGGATATGAGCAATTCTTCGTCCTGATCATGCTCCTCACCATCCCTACCCTGCTGCTGATACCCTTTATGAAAGTAGACAGCAATTTCGGTAAGAAAAAAACAACAGTTACTGCCGGTGAGCAATCGTCAGAGGCCTGAACCAACAACAGGTAAAAAAGAGATTTTACAATTGTCAAATGATAAGCAAAAATATGAAACCATCGAAATCAACTACACAATCATCCCGGCTCCTCTCGCTGGACATCCTACGCGGCATCACCATCGCCGGCATGATCATGGTCAACAATGCCGGCTCAGGTCAATATGTCTATGAACCACTGCGCCATGCACACTGGCACGGGCTCACACCCACCGACCTGGTCTTCCCCTTCTTCATGTTCATCATGGGGGTCTCTACCTACCTCTCGCTGCGCAAGTTCAATTTCGAACCCTCCAAAAATGCATTGTGGAAAATTGCACGTCGCACCCTCCTCATCTTCGGGATCGGGGTGGCCTTGGGATGGTTCGGTCAACTCACCTGGGGAGTGGCTTCGGGGGAGTCGTTGGCCGTGGCAGCAACCCATTTTGAGACCCTCCGCATCCTGGGAGTACTGCAACGACTGGCGTTGGCTTACGGCCTTGCTGCATTCACAGCCGTTCTGGTAAAGGGAGCTTTGCTGCCCTGGCTGATCGGCATCCTGTTGCTTGGCTATTACCTGATCCTTCGTCTTGGCAATGGATTTGAGATGTCGGAAGAAAATATCATCGCGGTGGTCGACAGGGCACTCTGGGGTACTGCACACATGTACAAGGACACCACACCGGAGGGGGTGCGCATTGCACTCGATCCGGAAGGATTGCTCAGTACAATCCCCTCTATCGCCCACGTGCTGATCGGCTTCCTCTTCGGCAAGTTGATCGCGGAGAACAGAGACAACCACAAGCGGGTGGAGAAGCTGCTGATCTGGGGAACGCTCCTCGCCTTTTCCGGCCTCCTGTTGCAATACGGATGCCCCATCAACAAGAAGATATGGAGCCCCACATTCGTGCTCACCACCACCGGTTTTGCAGCGCAGCTGCTCGGGTTGTTGATCTGGATCATCGACATCCACAAGAAAAAGCGCTGGAGCCGTTTCTTTCACGCTTTCGGTGTGAACCCGCTGATCATCTATCTCTTCGCGGGGGTGATGGCCAGTCTGGTCTCCAACATCCGGTTTGGGTGGCAGGGAGAGACCATCTCTGTTAAAGGGTTCGCCTATCAGGTGCTGTTGCGCCCATGGGCAGGCGACTATTTCGGATCGTTGCTGTATGCACTGCTCTTCGTGACCCTCTGCTGGCTGTTCGGATATATTCTCTACAAAAATAAGATTTACATCAAACTATAAAGGGCGGCTGGTGGTTAATAGAACAACAACACATGAGATTGATGAATAAACCTTCAGCGAGTAACATATTGATTGCCGACAGCGGAGCAACCAAAACCGACTGGTGCCTGGTAAGTGGAGGAGCGATCCTGCAGCGCTACTACGGGAACGGGATCAGTCCCGTGTACCAGTCGCAGGAGGAGATTGCACAGGAGATCAGGGAACAGGTACGGCCCCGTCTGAAGGAGCGTGAGATCCATGCCATTCACTTTTATGGCAGCGGTTGCATTCCGGGGAAAACGACTTTTGTTGAGAAAGCACTGTACCAATCATTTCCCATCGGAGAGATCCATGTCTACAGCGATCTGATGGCGGCCGCGCACAGCCTTTGCAACCACGAGGCGGGCATCGCCTGCATCCTGGGCACCGGCAGTAACTCCTGCCAATGGAACGGTCGTGAGATCACCGCTCAGGTATCACCCCTGGGCTTCATCCTGGGTGACGAGGGGAGCGGTGCCGCCATGGGCAGGCAGCTGGTGGGAGACGCACTCAAGAACCAGCTCACACCAGGATTGAGGGAGAAGCTGCTGGAGGAGCAGCAGCTCACCCCTACGGTGATCATCGACAAGGTCTACCGCCAACCCTTTCCCAGTCGTTTCCTTGCCGGCCTGGCACCTTTCCTGCTCAACAATATTGCTGACGAGAGCATCCGCAGGATTGTGAACCGAAGCTTTACCGATTTCTTCGAACGTAATGTGATGCAGTACGATTACCGGATTCACAAAGTACATTTCGTCGGTTCCGTCGCCTGGCATTTTGCCGGAATCCTGAGAGAGGTTGCCACATCCAAAGGAATTGCGATCGGCAGGATTGAGCAATCGCCCATGCCCGGGTTGATCGATTATTACAAATGACTCCAAGTGACCACATCCCAAATAGAACATCGACATGACATACATCAGCATAACCGAACAGGAATCAAACCACAACCACCTGGAGAAAAAATCGGTGCATGAGATACTCACCGGAATCAACAAGGAGGATCAGACGGTAGCACTGGCGGTGGAGAAGACCATCCCTGATATTGAGCGTCTGGTCACCGGTATTGTGGAACGGATGCGCCGCGGCGGTCGCCTCTTTTACCTGGGTGCCGGCACCAGCGGGCGACTGGGGGTGCTCGACGCCTCGGAGATACCTCCCACTTTCGGCATGCCGGGCAGTTACGTGATCGGCCTGATTGCAGGAGGAGACGAAGCCCTTCGGAACGCGGTAGAAGATGCTGAAGATGACTTTGACAAGGGATGGGAGGATCTGATGGAGCATAAGATCGGCAGGGATGATGTGTTGGTGGGCATCGCAGCTTCCGGCACCACTCCGTACGTGATTGGTGCGCTGCGACGTGCCCGTGAGAAAGGGATACTGACCGCCGCCATCAGCTGCAATCCCGGATCGCCGGTGGCAGCAGCGGCAGAGATCAAGATTGAACCGGTGGTGGGACCTGAGTATGTGACCGGCAGCACCCGCATGAAATCGGGGACGGCACAGAAGATGGTGCTGAACATGATCACCACCGCCACCATGATCAGGCTGGGCAGGGTGAAGGACAACCGGATGGTCAACATGCAGCTTACCAACCAGAAGCTGGTGGACAGGGGTACCCGCATGATCGTCGATGAGCTATCGCTGAACTACGAACAGGCGAAGAACCTCTTGCTGCTGCACGGTTCTGTGAGAAAAGCGATTGAGCAATACAAAAACGGAGCGTAAACAATCACATATGGCAACCATCATGGATGCCGTTTTTTTATCCCGGCAGGATTGGCTACCTTTGCAGGTTTAAACTGTAATTGGTATGTTATCGAACATTCGTCCCAAAGAGACCGATGAGCTATACGCCACCCCCATCTTACAACAAACTGCCTTCTGGTCGGAAGTGAAAGCCTCGCTTGGGGCAGAGACCATGGCTGTCAACTTCGCGGCCCAGAGCGAGGGACTGTATGGAGCAGCCGATGAAAAGCAGCTGATTCACTCCGATCTGCTGATCATCCTGCGACAAATTGACCGCGATCATTCAGTAGCCTATGTCCCTTACGGTCCCGAGCTGGAACCTTCCGACGAGTTTCAGGGTATCTTTTTGGAAGAGCTCTCAGAGTCGCTACGTTCTCAACTCCCCCACAACTGCATCCTGATTCGTTACGATCTTTGCTGGGAGTCCTACTGGGCCAAAGAAAATGATCATTTCGATGAAAACGGTCTCTGGAGAGGTGAACCGGAACAAACCGCCCAGGAGTTCCGCTTCAACTACAACACGCAGCAGTGGAACTTCCGCAAGGCAGCAACCAACATCCTCCCCGCCCACACCATCTTTCTGGATCTGACAGCTGAAAGGGAGATCCTGTTGAAGAAGATGAAACCGAAGACACGCTACAACATAAGACTGGCACGCCGCAGGGGAGTAACGGTGCGGACCATGGGACTGGAAGGGATGGATATCTGGTATAAACTATATCGGGAGACCGCTGAGCGAAACCATCTCCTGATCAACGAAAAGAAATATTTCGAAGCGGTGCTCACTGCACGTGCCGACGACAGCCGCTCTCCGGCCGACGTGCGACTGCTTGTCGCCGAAAAAGATGAGAAGCCACTGGCAGCGATGTTCCTTGTGATCACCCGGAACCGGGGCTCCTATCTCTATGGAGCCTCCTCCTCTGCTGAGCGCAACCTGATGGCCCCCTATGCACTCCAGTGGGAGGCCATCTGCCAGTCGCAGGAGGCGGACTGCACCGAGTATGACATGTTCGGCATCTCACCCAACCCTGACCCTCATCACCTGATGTATGGACTCTACAAGTTCAAGTCGGGCTTCGGCGGCGACATCCACCACAGCCTTGGTTGTTGGGACTACCCGCTTGACGAGGATATCTACACCCTCTTCCGTGCCTCGGAGCTGCACAGCCAGGGGTATCACCTCGTCTGACAAGAAAAGTTAAACCAAAAACCTTTTTCCCATACAGCTGTTTCATCTTGTCAAAACCACCATAACCTGTATGTGCAGGATATTTTTTTCGAATCGGGCAACAGTGCCCGCAATACAAACGGACCCAACAATGAACATCATAGAACCACTGAACTGGCGCTACGCGACCAAACGAATGACCGGAGGGAAGCTCCCGGAGAAGGAGCTTCAATCGATACTGGAGGCAATCCGTCTGGCCCCCTCCGCCTATGGCTTGCAACCCTACCGGGTGATTGTTACCGAAAACAGGGAACTGATAGAGCAGATATATGAGCAATCCTGCCCTCAGGTAGTGTTGCAGCAATGCTCACACCTGCTGATCTTCAAGGCAAAGAAACGACTCGATGAAGCCTATGTGGAAGGATTCCTGGAGGAGTTCAGAAGCGTCAGAAATGCAACCGACCTTCACATCGACAGTTATCGGGAAAAGATACACCGCGTGATCAATGATCCGACGATCAACACCTTCAGCTGGACCACCCACCAGACCTATCTGGCCTTGGGGTATGCCACCTTTGCGGCGGCACAGTTGGGTATCGATGCCACCCCCATTGAGGGATTCAATCCGAAGGCACTCAACAGGCTGCTCTCGCTCGATGAAGAAAAGGAGGAAACGGTGCTGATGCTCACCCTCGGCTACCGTGATGCCGGAGAAGACAGGCTGGCACATCAGCCCAAGGTAAGAAAACCGCTCCACAAACTTGTAGAGCGGTTGTAATAAAGTCCCTCTGTCAGGGAAAATCTTTTTAGGGAATCCTGTAGACGATGCTGTTGATGTTCATGCCTGCTCCCACGGAGGCAAGGATGATAATGTCACCATTTTGCAGGTCATGACCATCCATCTCCTGACGGGTGAGCAGGTCGAGCAATGTGGGCACCGTGGCCACCGATGAATTGCCCAGCCAGGAGATGGTCATCGGCATGATGCTTTCGGGAACCTCTTTGATATTGTAGAGCTTGAACAACCGATGCAGGATGGCATCATCCATCTTGCCGTTGGCCTGGTGAAGCAACACCTTGCGAATATCGGTGATCTGCAATCCCAGTTTGTCCAGTCCCGCCTTGACCGTCTTAGGCACGTTCTCAAGTGCGTACTGGTAGAGACGACGTCCCTGCATCTTCAGGTAGTAATCTTTCTTCTTCGCCAGCTCGGGATTGTAGGAGTACCCCATCCGGAGCATCTGCACGTAATCAAGAGCATCACTGCGCGAGTTGTGCCCCAGGATGCCGAGTGGCGTGTCGCTCTCACGACCCTCCATGATGGCAGCACCGGCACCATCGGCATAAATCATGCTGTCGCGGTCGTGCGGATCGGCCACACGCGACAGGATATCGGCACCCACCACCAACACCTTTTTCGCATCACCCGAGCGGATATAGTAGTCGGCTTGAATCACCGCCTGTACCCATCCGGGACAACCGAACAGGATGTCATAGGCCACCGCGGAGGGATTGACGATACCCAGTTTCTGTTTGAGCCGTGAGGCAAGCGAGGGGACCACGTCCATCCGCATGTTATCCTCCATCGTCTCGCCGAAGTTGTGTGCAAAGATGATGTAGTCAAGCTCCTCTTTCTCCACGCCGGCAGCTTCAATCGCACGTTGTGCAGCAATCAGGGCCAGGTCGGAGGTCACCTCGTGATCCTCGGCATAACGGCGTTCAGATATGGTGGTGATCTCCTCAAACTTCTGTACAATTGATTCGTTGGGAGTCTCGATCTTTTCACCGGATGATTCAAAAAACTCGTTATTAAGAAAAGCATCGTTCTTTACTTGTCTGGTCGGCACATAGCTGCCGGTACCAGTAAACACGCTATAAATTCTACTCATATTAAGTAATTACGTTGGAGTATGGATGTGGTCGTATCACTGATACATACGGACTGACAACCATGCTTTTATCTAACAATCTTTAAATTCTGACAGTGGGCGTTACCCCGTGCAAAGATAAAAATTTATTTTATAATATCATCATCTTCCCGGGCGATTCCTGCAAACAACGAAAGCGACAGAGCAGAATGAAACCGTCAAATCACAGCATGTTTACTGCTCCGGGGTGATCCCCGCAGAGAGCACCGGGTTGGAGATATCCTCGAACAGTTCCAGGTCAAAGAATCTTGCAGCCGCGGTCACATGATCAAACACATCGGAAGTGATATCCTCATATCTTTCCCACTCGGTGGTGGTAGTGAAGAAGTAGAGTTCCAGAGGAAGTCCTTTCGAGGTGGGTTGCAGCTGACGCACCATCAACATCAATTCCTTGTGCACATCGGGATGATGACTCAGGTAGTTCTTGATGTACTCGCGAAAGAGGCCCATGTTGGTAAGGTTCCGACCGTTGAGAGGCAGCGATTTGTCGGCACCGACGGATTGGTTGTAAGCTTCGATCTCACGGCTCCTCGTGGAGATATACTGGTTCACAGCCTGAACCTTCAACAACTTCGTCACCTCCTCATCGCTGAGAAAACGTATCGATGATTGTTTCACGTAGATACTTCGTTTTACCCGCCTACCACCGGTTTCAACCATCCCCCGCCAGTTCTGGAACGAGTCGGACACTAGCGAATAGGGCGGTATGGTGGTGATTGTCTTGTCGAAGTTGCGGATCTTGACGGTGGTGAGCGTGATCTGGATCACATCACCGTCTGCTCCATATTTGGGCATGGTGATCCAGTCGCCAATGCGCACCATGTCATTTGTCGACACCTGCATGCTGGCCACGAAACCGAGGATGGTATCCTTGAAAATCAGCATCAGGATGGCCGAAGCGGCACCCAGCCCTCCGAGGATCACCCCGGGCTTTTGTCCTGTGAGGATGGAAAAGAGGACGATGAATCCTATTGCGTATAAGATGATCTTCACCACCTGTACGTAACTGTCCAGTGGCTTGTCGGCCAAGCTGGGGCGACTGCGCAGCGTATCGGTGAAAGCGTTCACGATCGACGAGACAAGCCATATCACGTAAAAAATGAGAAAGATGTCCACCATCTTGTCGACCATCACCATGGTGCGCGGGAAGTGATCGAAAATGATGGGTATGGATCCTTTCACCAAACTGAAGGGGATGATCATTGCCAGGTAATGGGGAAAACGTCGCTCGGAGAGATGCCGCAGGAATTCGATACCGGTCAGCCTTGATACGCGGTTCAGGACAGCATTCAGGATGCGACGTGTGAGGTATTGTACCATGAACACTAACAGCACCAATACAGAAAGTAAAAGCAGCAGGTTGAAATATTTCACCCAGTTCTCAGGGATACCGGAATCTGTCAGCAGTTGTATGCTCCATTCACTGATGGCGTTGGTAGAGCGGGAGATTTGTTCAATCTTTTCTTCGTCCATTCTTATGCAATTGATTTTATTTTACTAAAAGACAAATATACACATTTATGACCACGTCTCAAAACTTCCATTTTTTTGATGAGAAACCGGGGCCATTTCCGGGAATCATTGTATATTTGTAGACAACAGCAGGCAACGACCCTGACAAGTAGTGGCTGCAGCAACAGGATATTCTTTACTGCCGGAGGGCGATGAGAGCAGCTGTTAAAAATTGAATTATCAACACAATAAAAAAAAAGTAATATCTATGGGAAAAGTACTGATCATTGGCGCAGGCGGCGTCGGTACGGTGGTAGCCAACAAGGTAGCACAAAACAGCGACATCTTCACCGGTATCATGCTGGCCAGCCGTACCAAAAGCAAGTGTGACGCCATCGCGGAGGATGTGAAACGACGTACCGGTGTCACCATCGAAACTGCCAGGGTGGATGCCGATAATGTGCCGGAGCTGGTGTCGCTGATGAATGATTTCAAACCGGAGCTGGTGATCAACGTGGCACTCCCCTACCAGGACCTGACCATCATGGATGCCTGCCTCGAAGCGGGAGTACATTACCTCGACACCGCCAACTACGAGCCGAAGGATGAAGCCAAGTTTGAATACAAATGGCAGTGGGCCTACCGGGAGAAGTTCGAGAAAGCAGGACTCACCGCCATCCTGGGCTGTGGTTTCGACCCGGGAGTGACCAGCATCTTCACCGCCTATGCCGCCAAGCATCACTTCGATGAGATCCACTACCTCGACATCGTGGACTGTAATGCGGGTGACCATGGAAAGGCGTTCGCCACCAACTTCAACCCCGAGATTAACATCCGCGAGGTGACACAGAAGGGAAAATACTGGGAGAACGGTGAGTGGGTCGAGACTGAACCACACGAGATCCATCAGCCACTCACCTATCCTGAAATTGGGCCCAAAGAGTCTTATGTGATCTTTCACGAGGAGTTGGAATCGCTGGTGAAGAACTTCCCCACCCTCAAGCGGGCTCGCTTCTGGATGACTTTCGGACAGGAATACCTGAACCACCTCAGGGTAATCCAGAACATTGGCATGGCACGCATCGACGAGGTGGAATACAACGGCCAGAAGATCGTACCCATCCAGTTCCTGAAAGCCGTGCTGCCCGACCCGGGTGAGCTGGGAGAGAACTACACCGGGCAGACCTCCATCGGCTGCCGCATCCGTGGCATCAAGGATGGCAAGGAACGGACCTACTATGTTTACAACAACTGCAGCCACGAGGCAGCCTACAAGGAGACAGGTGCTCAGGGTGTCAGCTATACCACAGGTGTGCCGGCCACCATTGGCGGCATGATGTTCATGAAGGGTCTCTGGAAGAAACCGGGGGTCTTCAACGTAGAGGAGTTTGATCCCGATCCGTTCATGGAACAGCTCAACAAGCAAGGACTGCCCTGGCATGAACTTTTCGATGTAGATCTGGAAGTCTGAAGATTTTTTTTAACCTTGCAATCAGATTGCAAGGTTTTTTTCTACTTTTGCTGTGCATAACTCATTAAATGTAATTATCACCCATGAGTCCCAAAAGCCTGGTCAATATCGGCGATTACAGCAGGGAGGATATCCTGCGCATCCTGCAAACCGCCTCCCGATTCAAAAAGAATCCCAACCGTGATCTGTTGAAAGGAAGGGTCTGCGCCACCCTCTTCTTCGAGCCCTCTACCCGCACGCGCCTCAGTTTCGAGACTGCTGTCAACAGGTTGCGTGGGCGCATCATCGGCTTCTCCGATGCTGCCACCAGCAGCTCCACCAAGGGTGAGTCGCTCAAGGACACCATCATGATGGTGAGCAACTATGCCGACCTGATCATCATGCGCCACCACCTGGAGGGGTCGGCACGCTACGCTTCCGAGATCTCACCGGTGCCGGTGATCAATGCAGGCGATGGCTCCAACCAGCACCCCACGCAGACATTGCTCGACCTGTTCACGATCTACGAGACACAGGGTACCCTGGAGAACCTTACCATCACAGTGGTAGGCGACCTCAAATATGGCCGTGCAGTACACTCCCTCATCCAGGGACTGTCTCACTTCAAACCCTCTTTTCACTTCGTGGCACCTGACGAACTTGCCATCCCCGACAAGTATAAACTCTTTTGTGATAGACTGGGAATACCCTACCGGGAGCATACCGATTTCTCTCCCGAGGCGATCAACGGTTCCGACATCCTTTACATGACTCGTGTACAGAAAGAGAGGTTCACCGACCTGATGGAGTATGAGAAGGTAAAAAACGTCTATGTTTTACACAATGAAATGCTCAGTGACTCAAAAGAGAACCTGAAGGTGTTACACCCGCTTCCCCGGGTGAAGGAGATCAATCAGGATGTGGATGACAATCCCAAGGCCTACTATTTCCAGCAGGCAAAGAATGGAATGTATGTGCGCCAGGCAGTGATCTGCGATCTGTTGGGTATTGAGGTTGATTAACCCATTAATTGAACAAACATTATGAGAAAAGAATTGCAGGTGGCCGCTCTCGAAAATGGGACAGCCATTGACCATATTCCCAGTGATGCCGTATTCAAGGTTGTGACACTCCTGCAACTGCAGAAATTGAACAACCGCATTACCATCGGCAACAATCTGAAGAGTAGCAAGATGGGCTCGAAAGGCATCATCAAGGTCTCCGACAAATTCTTCCGTGAAGATGAGATCAATCGCATCGCGTTGGTGGCACCCAACGTGAATCTCAACATCATCCGCAACTTTGAGGTGGTGGAGAAAAAAAAGGTGGTGTTGCCTGATGAGATCATCGAGATTGTGCGTTGCAACAACCCCAAGTGCATCACCAACAACGAACCGATGAAAACACGCTTTCACGTGATCGACAAGGAGTTGGTGGAACTGCAATGCCACTACTGCGAACTCAAGATCCGGAAGGAGGAGATTGAATTGATATAAAAGCTCACTGGATGGTCGGTTCATGGTTTATGGTTTATGGTTTCAAGTTTGAAACTGATCACTGACAACTGACCGCTAACCACTGAAATAAATGAAACAAGACTGGAAACCGGGAACGATGATTTATCCGCTTCCGGCGGCAATGATCAGCTGCGGAAGCATCCCCGAAGAATATAACATCATCACCGTAAGCTGGGTGGGCACCATCTGCTCCGATCCTCCCATGTGCTACATCTCCGTGAGACCGTCGCGTCACTCACATGAGATCATCAAACGCACCGGTGAGTATGTGATCAACCTCACTACCGAGGCGTTGGCACGGGCTACCGACTGGTGTGGTGTGCGATCGGGAAGAGATTTTAACAAGTTTGAAGAGATGAAACTGACGGCCGGAAAATCCAAACTGGTAGAGGCCCCGCTGATTGAGGAGAGTCCTGTCTGCATCGAGTGTCGGGTAAAAGAGATCATCGCACTTGGTTCGCACGACATGTTCATCTCGGAGGTGGTCAACGTGAAGGCCGACGATCAATACCTCGATCCCGTTACCGGTCGCTTCGACATGCAACAGGCGGGACTGCTTGCCTACTCCCATGGTCATTACTATGGGTTGGGAAAGAAAATGGGCAAGTTTGGCTGGAGCGTTGAGAAAAAAAAGAGAAAGAAGAAAAAATAACAACCGATTGTTTGCACAATCCCATTCATAAACGAACATTTACATCATGCCTGTCAATTTACCCGACAAACTGCCGGCGGTAGAGATACTGAAGAAAGAGAACATCTTTGTGATGGATGATCTGCGTGCATCCACACAGGACATCCGCCCTCTGAAGATTCTGGTGCTGAACCTGATGCCTCTCAAGATCACCACCGAGACCGATCTGATCCGGTTGCTCTCCAACTCACCATTGCAGGTGGAGATTGAGTTCCTGGGGCTCTCTTCACACACCCCCAAGAACACCCCCATCGAGCATTTGATGTCGTTCTACACCACCTTCTCAAAAGTAAAGAAACGATATTACGACGGCATGATCATCACCGGTGCACCGGTGGAGATGATCCCTTTCCGGGAGGTGACCTACTGGGATGAGATCACCCGCATTTTCGACTGGGCACGCACACATGTCACCTCCACCTTTTACATCTGCTGGGGAGCGCAGGCTGCACTGTACCATTTTTACGGCATCAACAAACATCCGCTGGATAAGAAGCTGTTCGGTGTATTCCGCCATCAGCTCAACGACCCCTCCTTCCCTCTCTTCCGCGGCTTCGACGACACCTTCTTTGCGCCGCACAGCCGCCACACCACCATCCTCAGGGATGAAATCCGACAGCGACCGGAGCTCTCCATCCTCTCCGAATCGGAGGAGGCGGGTGTCTACATAGTCTCCTCCAGGGGTGGTCGCGAGTTCTATGTAACCGGCCATTCGGAATATTCGCCCCTCACCCTGCACAACGAGTACCTGCGAGATAAGGAAAAAGGGATGGACTCCGTGGAGATTCCCCTCAACTATTACAGAGACAACGACCCGAATCAACCGCCACTTGTGCAGTGGCGATCACATGCCAATCTACTTTACATCAACTGGCTGAACTACTTCGTATACCAGGCCACCCCCTACAAACACGAAGAGATCGCCCTGCTGGGTGATCTCTAAGGGGAAAAGCCAATTTTTGTTGAGCAGGCAGGTGACAGCGTGTCAATTGCGCTTTGCAAACTTCAGACATACCGGCTTGCTCAACAGGATATCCTGTTTTGTGTCATTGAGGAGGCCACTGACCTCATCGACTGAGAATACCTGAATCCTGTTTTCATCCCTGCTGGCTACAAGCAGGTACTTTCCATTGGGGGTGAATACGAAATTACGGGGATGCGTTGCGGTGGGCTGATACCCCACCTTGGTGAGCGTACCCTCGTCGGGATCGATCGCGAAGATGGCAATGCCATCAGCCTGCAGACGGTTGGAAGCATAGAGATAGCGACCGTCGGGTGATACATGGATATCGGCACTACCACGTGCGCCCACCGTATCGGCTTTGATCACCTGCTTCTCTGTCAGCTCACCATTGTGATGGTCATAGACCACCACCTCGCCTGACAACTCACCCAGCAGATAGAGGTATCTGCCCCCATCGGGGTGGAAGGCAAAATGACGGGGACCGGTGCCTGCGGGAGTCTCTATCGCAGTCATGTTGCTCTCCTGGATCACCGGCTGTCCCCGAAAGGGAGTATCCTGTACGTTGAACCGGTAAAGCTTATCGCTTCCCAGGTCAGTAGCAAAAAGGGAAAGACCGTCAGGCGAGTAAGCCACACTGTGCAGGTGAGGCTGTCGCTGCCGGGAGCTGTCGGGACCGGATCCGCTGAATTGAATCAGGGAGAGCAGTGGCGAAAGGCTGCCATCATCGTTCACCTGGAAGGAGGAGATGCTCCCCCCGCCGTAATTGGCAGTATGAACGTTACGTCCCTTCGCATCGATGGTGACGTAACAGGGTCCGCTACCCTTCGTCTCCTGCGTATTGATCTTTTTCAGCGTTCCTTTGGCCTTGTCGAAAGAGAATGCATGCACGGCACCCTGCTCTCCGTTCTCTCCAACAGCATAAAGAACTTGCTCATCGGGGCTGAAGGCGAGATAGGAGGGGTTGGTCACCTCCGCCATGCTCACCGAGTCACTCTTCCCGGTGAGGGCGTCAAAGTGATAGAGATAGATTCCCCTGCTGCCCTCCTCTGAGGTGTAGGTCCCCACGGCAAGATAAAGCATGTCGTGGCTGACCACTGCCGATGAATCGGCGGCGGCAAGTTGATCATTTGACTTGCGTGCGTCTGCACGTTTTCCGTTACAGGATATAAAGAGTGAAGCAACAAGGGTTACAATAGTCATTAATCGGTACATTGTTTTTCGTTTATGGGTAAATACAATTGCGAAAATAACCCTTTTTTGCTGTAGTCACAGTCACAGATCGAAAAAACATCACATTTTCCCTGAAAAGTTGCGAATATGGGAGAGTCTGCGTACTTTTGCACCTTGAAAAAACAATTTTGTAACAAAATCGCAAATTACACTGTTATGCTATCCAAGATATTATCGGTTACGGGGCGTCCCGGTCTTTATAAGCTCATCTCCACTGGAAAGAACCTTAACATCGTTGAATCACTTGGTGACGGCAAACGTTTGCCCGTCTACGTGCATGAGAAGGTGGTAGCGCTGAGTGATGTCTCCATCTACACCAACGACGGGGATACCCCCCTGCGGGATGTGTTGAAGCGGATGAAGGAAAAGGAAAATGGCGGCAAGGCATCGGTGAGTAGCAAGGCATCGGGCAACGAGTTGTTCACTTATCTGAAGGAGGTACTTCCCGACTACAGCCGTGAAAGTGTGTATGCCTCTGATGTGAAAAAGATCATCTCCTGGTATAACATTCTGATGGAAAACGGGGTGGAGCTGGAAGAGGATGAGAACGACGTGAAGGAAGAGACCGCCTCACCCTCTGCAGACAAAGCTGAACAAGAATAAAGCAGGTGATGTGGGATGGCTGTTTACTCATCAGCAGAAAACAACTATCTTTATCCCTTCACATAAAAAGAGGCGAATTGAATCTGAAAAACTTATTGACACGTGCCGGGGCAGGTATCATCTATATCCTGGTGATCCTCGTGGGACTTCTGGGGGGACGCTACTCCTTTCTGACCGTATTCGGAATCATCCTCGCCATGGGATTGTTTGAGTTCTACCGTATGGTAGAAAAAGATACATCGCATGCCATCAGCAAGATATTCAACATCACACATGGTCTGATTCTCTTTGTCTCGGTATATCTCTACCTTGAAAAGATCTCATTGGTGGCACTGCCGGTATTTATATTGATATACCTGCTCATCCTTATTGCCTCGGCCATGTTTATCAGGCGTCAAGACATCCTGCACGGCATCATCTATTCTGTGTTTGGTCAGATTTACATCACCATGCCTCTGAGCCTGCTGATGATGCTCTCCTATTCCTATTCCTATCAACAGGGCATCACCGGCATCGGTTACAACTGGTCTCCCTTGCTGGCCCTCTTTGTATTTATCTGGGTAAATGATACCGCGGCCTATTTCTTCGGATCGCTCATCGGCAAGCATAAGCTCATTCCCCACATCTCTCCCAAAAAATCGGTTGAGGGTTTCATTGCAGGTATCCTGTTCACTATGCTCTCATCGCTCATCTTCGCAAATCTCTTTCCTGAATTATCGACCCTCCATTGGATTGGATTAGCCCTGGTGATTGCCCTTTTTGGCACCGTGGGTGATCTCTTTGAATCACTGATCAAACGTACCTGCTCTGTGAAAGATGCCGGCACCCTGATCCCCGGGCACGGAGGCATTCTCGATCGCATCGACAGCCTGCTGGTGGCAGTACCGGCAGCGTACCTCTTCCTGATTCTCTTTTTAAACTGATTCCTTTTTTCCTCTTTTGGTGCGAACAAACTTCTGATATCAGTTGTTTTTATCATGCAGGATGATGATCCCCAACAACAAACAGGCAAAACAAACAAGCATCACACCATTAAGAGCTATCGTTATGAACAAAAAACTGATTGGCACCAATGCAGGTATTATCTGGAACCTGTTGAACAACAACCAGAAATGGAATATCGCCGACCTGCGAGAGGCTTCCGGTTTGACAGAAAAGGAGATTTACACGGCCATAGGCTGGCTGGCTAGAGAGAACAAGATAGAAATTGAAAAAACACACAAGGGTGATGAAAAATACTACCTTGTGATTGAATATTACTTCTGAGTTAACCTCAGAAATGGATATACAAGAAAGGTCCGGAACTGATGTCCGGACCTTTCTTGTATGGTTAATACTGCTTTGCTTTCACATCACACCTTTCTCACGCAGTCGTTGCTGCCATCGCCATGCAGAAGCCATGGTATCCTCAACCGACACCTCTGCTTTCCATCCCAGCACCTCATTCGCTCTGTCTGGTTGTGCCCATATCTGTTCAATATCACCCTCACGACGTCCCACAATCTGGTAGTTGAGGGGCAACCCGGAGACTTTCTCAAAGAGGGCAATCAGTTCCAGCACTGACAACCCCGTACCGGTGCCCAGGTTGAAGATCTCGACAGGCTCATCCGACTGATCTTCTACCATCCGCTCAATGGCTTTGACGTGCGCTTTGGCCAGGTCCACCACATTGATAAAGTCACGGATACAGGAGCCGTCGGGCGTATTGTAATCATTGCCGAATACACTCAGCTGCTGCCGGATACCAATCCCGGTTTGGGTGATGTAGGGTACCAGGTTTTGTGGCACCCCCAGCGGCAGTTCACCGATCTCGGCAGAGGAATGGGCCCCGATAGGATTGAAATAACGAAGAATGATGCTTTTAATCGGAGCTCCCGAGTGGACAAAATCCCGAATGATCTCTTCGTTGATCTGTTTTGTGTTACCGTAGGGTGACGCTGCCGGTTTGATGGGTGCGTTCTCATCGATGGGGTTGTTGTCGGGCTCCCCGTACACGGTACAGGAGGAGGAGAATACGATTCCCTTCACCTTGTGTTCCGGCATCAACTCCAGCAGGTTGATCAACGAGACCAGGTTGTTACGGTAGTAGAGCAGCGGCTTTTGAACCGACTCACCCACCGCCTTGCTGGCAGCGAAATGAATGATACCGTCGAAGGTGTGTTTCTTGAAAAGCGCCCTCAACGCTTCCATATCGGTACAGTCCAACTTGTCGAATTGTGGACGGATGCCGGTGATGCGTGTAATCCCCTCGATCACATCGGCATTTGAGTTGGAAAGATTGTCTACAATGACCACTTCATAGCCTGCCTGTTGCAGTTCAACAACGGTATGGGAACCGATGTAGCCTGTCCCCCCTGTTACCAGTATTTTATTTGCCATATATCTATAAAAATTTGATTGATCTCTCTGATGGTTTGGTCAGCTTGTTGTACAAATTTACAAAATAAATCAGTAACAGCTGTCTATTTGAGCAGAAAAGCATATACTTTTGCAGAAAAAAAATGAATGTCATCGATCTTCCCAAAGAGGTAGCATTAAGAAAGCCCACATGGGAAAAATGGGTTGCAAAGAACAAACGACGCCTAATGAAAATGGATCGGGAGATTCTGCAGCTGCACCTTGAAGCCGAGGAAGAGACCGATTGCCTGGCTTGCGGAAACTGCTGCCGCTCACTGGGGCCGATGATCCTGCCCGACGATGTGGATCGCATGGGCAAGGCTCTGCGCATCAAACCTTCGGTGGTCATTGAGCGTTACCTCCGCACCGATGAGGATGGCGACAGGGTGTTCCGCTCCATGCCTTGCCCTTTTCTTGGTGATGATAACTATTGCGCCATCTATGAGAACAGGCCCAGGGCATGTCGTGAATATCCCCATACCGACCGTAAAAAGTTCTACCAGATTTTCAGTCTCTCGGTGAAAAACGCGGAGACCTGCCCCATCGTTTTCAAAGTGCTGGAAAAACTGACAGCCGGAGGATAACCACCTGGGGTTGTCTGTTTGCTTTTTTTTACTACATTTGTAAAAAATGTGATCATTCACCCCCGATCTGCATGGCATTCAGCGTTCAAACATACTATCACAAAGAAGAGCTGCCGCCAATGGAAGAAATCAACTTCTTCCACTCTGCCGACTCTTTCGACTGGTACTGTCGCATACCCGCATACACCCCCTTCATGCTGGTAGCCTTCAACGATGGGAAACCGGTTGCCGCCCTCTTCGCCATCATTGCCCGCAAAAACAGATTGCTGCGCCATTCACTCTTTAGACGATGCATCATCAGCCAGCCCCCCTCATTTTTCGGGAGTGATCTACCGCAGATAGAGCTCTTTGAACTGCTTATCACCCGCCTGGTTGAGGAGGTGCGACACAAGGTGTTTCTCATCCGTTACGAGAACCTGGGTAACGCTATCTTCGGTTACAAGGGGTTTCGCGAGAATCAGTTCTACTCGGTGAAATGGATCAACATCTGCAACTCGTTGCAACGACGAAGAAAGATATGGGACCAGCTCACACCCTCCCGCAAGAACCAGGTAAACAGAGCATTGAAGAAAGGGGTGCAAATGGTGGAGGTAACCACTGACGATGATCTGCCTGAAATCTACCGACTTATCAGGGATACAAACCAGAAGAAGATAAGACGCCGTTTACCCCCCTATAACTATTTTGAGAATTTCTACCAACACTATGTAAAAGAGGGTAAAGGCAAGATCCTCCTCACCCGCTACCAGGGCAAGATTATTGGCGGGGCCATACTTGGCTTCCAGAAGAGAGAGAAAGTCTATTGCCTTTTTTACTGGGGTAAATCGAAGCGCTACAAACTGCTATATCCTACCATTTTCACCATCTATTCAGCCATGAAACAGTCGGAAGATGAGGGCTTTCACTATTTCGACTTCATGGACGTAGGGTTTATCCACAAAAACAGCGGTCGGTCACGTTTTCTCCTTCAGTTCGGGGGAAAACAGAAAGCAACCAGACGCTGGTATCGCCTTAACTGGGGTTTGCTCAATTTCTTTGCCAACAGATTATACGATTGATGCCGTAACTTTGAAACAGGAGGCATCCCATACCCAAGATATGCAAATAAACGCAAACAATTTGGCGGATTGAACCACTACAAGGGAGGAAATACTAAATTAATTTAAAAAGAAACTTTTTTCCGTCATATTCTTTGGAAAAATGCTGTGATGCATGTACATTTGTAACGTGTTTTTCATGGTATTAGATTTAAGGTTAACAATGAAGATTGGTTGTCGTGAGACAACCATTTCTTTTTTAACCCCCTCCTAGCGATATTTCTCCCACAATGCAGAATGGATGATCTCTTTTGACCGGTCGATCAGAACGGCCAGCTCCTCGTCGCTGAGCGATGATGTAGGGATCGGATCATGAATGATCAACTCAAGCTTTCCCGGTTTGAGGAATCGGCTGTTTCGCTTCAGTACATCATATGGCCCGTTGATGGTCAGCGGTACCACAGGCAAATGAAGATCCCGTGCGATATGATAGGCTCCCCGTTTGAAACGCCCCATCTTACCGGTGAGAGTACGCGAACCCTCAGGAAAGATCACCATGGAGACACCATCCGTGATTTGTGCCTTGGCCCTTTCAATGGTAGCAGCACGGGCTGTAGCGGTGGAGTTGTCCACAAACACATGACCAGCTTTTTCAGAAGCATACCCCACAAATGGAATCTTTCGCAGACTCTGTTTTTGAATCCATTTGATGTTTTGATTCAGGAAACCATAGACCAGGAAGATATCAAACGCACCCTGATGATTGGCAACAAAGACATAGGATTGCCTGGGATCCAGTTTCTCGTGACCTGAACATTTCACCCGACAAAGCGCCAGCCAGCAGGTGACCCGGCTCCAGATGTGCGGAGGATAATACCCCCAGAAGCGGTTTCCGAAAAAGGGAGTCGTAATCATCACCGTTACAGCGGTAAGAATGGTGATCAACAGAAACAACGGCATGAAAATGATCCATTGATAAACAAACCGGGCAATACTTTTCACTACTTAAACATTCTACGGATGAACAATTCACAAAAATAAACAAATTAAAAGATGTCACACGGCTCCATGGCTGTTTTTTGACCCAAAACTTCTTTTTTAAACGGTGGTTCCGTTTTTTCTGTCAAATTATTTCCTGGTTTGTCGATTTTTGTGTTTATTTGCGTTACGAAATCAAAATCATAATTATTATACACATGAAAGAATTTGCGAAGTACTTCGGAGTGATTGTAATGCTCATTGGCGTTGCACTGATGGTGGTACCCTTCCTGATGGGCACAACAAACAATACCAATCTGATCATTGGGTTGTTATTGGTGATTGAAGGGATGCTGGGCCATATCTTCATCAACAACATGAAAAAAGGAAGCAAGCTGAGCAACATCATCTGGGCCATCATTCTGTTGTTCATCCCTTATCTTCTCTTTTTCTTCTTCAAGAAGAAGGCATACAGCGAAGAGGAGATGGCTGCTTACAATTAAGATTGCTGCCTGAAAGCAGCAGCATAAAAGAACTATTAGACAAAAACAAACCCTGAGACAATGTCTCAGGGTTTGTTTTTTTTCAGAAACGTGGTCAATTATCTTTTCGCATCACATAAAGCTGAAAATTTTCATAACGTTTCACCACCACCTCTTCCCCCTTCTCTACAAAACCTTTCAGCGAGACAGCGTCGTAATATGCTCCCTCCAGTAATATCTTCCCCGAGGGACGGAGCACTGTGGCCGCCACGGCACTCTTACCCGTCAGCAGGCGGGGTTCCACCGGTACCGACACAAAGCCCTCCTCATCGGCATTGAGTGCGGCATTTCTCAAAATACCCGGCTTGCCGATCCTTCCGGTGAGGTAGATGATCAGCACCATCCCCATGCCCATACCTCCCAGCACGATCATCACTGCGCGAAAGAGTCCAACAGCATCTACCCCCTCCAGGCTGAAACGTATGTTCCCCACGAGTGCCAGCACCAGTGAAGAGAAGATAAAGACGATGCCGGCGATACCGGGAACGCCAAACCCCGGAAAGACAAACAGCTCAAATACGATAAAGATCAGTCCCAGCACAAAGAGAAGAACCTCCCAGTTCTGGGCGTATCCGGTGAGGTAGAGCGGTGTGAAGTAGAGCAGAGCTGCAGTGATGGCCATTGCAGTGGGAAAACCCATGCCAGGTGATTGCAGCTCAAAGTAAATGCCGCCGATGATCAGCATGATCAGTAGTGCCTGTACCACACCGCTGGTGAGAAAACCCTTTACCCTGTCGTAAAAGGTGGGGTTATAGGTCTCCAGCCGGTAATCAGCGATGCCCAGCCGGGTCACGATCAATTCATGGAGGCTCTCGGAGGTGCCCTCACAATAACCCAGCTCCATGGCCTGGGTGGCTGTGAGAGTCAAGATCTGCGTCGAATCGGCATATCCGGGTACTACAATCCGTTCATCCACCATTGCCTCTGCAACCAATGGATCGCGCCGCCACCGCAGAACCGTGTCCCCATCAACGATGGTTGATATTTTACCGTGGCTCTCGGCCGTGGCACGCATGATGCCGCGCATGTAAGACTGGTACTTGTCCGGAGCCGCGGCACCTGTCCCGCCTTCCACCACGGTTGCCGCACCTATGGAGGCACTGTTTCGCATGAAGATGCTATCGCAGGCGGTGGCAATCAGTGCTCCCGCCGAAGCTGCATTGTTGTCGATGAAAACATATACCGGCAGGGAGCTGTTGAGGATGGCCGTTCTCATGGAATCAGCTTCGAGCACCCCTCCCCCGTAAGTGTTCATGTGCAGCAAAATTGCATGGGCCTCTTTTTGTCCGGCTTCATGCAATCCATTTTGCAGGTGAATCCAACTGTTACTTCCGATGTTCTCACGGAGATTGATCCGGTAGATCAGCGGAGTATCTTCCTGAGCCGTGATGTTGCTGACGAGAAGTGAAAAAAGAAGGAGTAACGCTCCCTGTAAATTTTTCATTTTTTAATAGTTATAGTGGAACAAAGATAATTGATTTACGTTTGAGTCGATCATTTTCATCAAAAATGTGTATATTTGTAGTTCAATTTAACAGTATGAGCACAATTTTACTAAGCATAGGATCCAACACGTTCGCGAGGACCAATATTGACAAAGCCAGGAGGATGTTGACGCGCCTCTTTCCCGGCATCGTCTTCAGTGAGTCTGTCTTGTCGGAACCTGACGATGAGCGTTACTCCTTTCTTTTTCGGAATGTGCTGGCAATGGCTGAGACAGATTACTCACCCGAGGAAGTGATTGACAAGATCAAACAGACAGAACGCGCCGTTGGTCGTTCACCACGTGACAAGTACCAGGGAAAGGTGGTCATCGACATTGATCTGATCCGTTACAACGACGAGATTCTGCGTCCCGAAGATTTTCAACGGGAATATCTGCAACAACTCCTCACCACCTTCACTCCTCCGGTCGATTAGTTTAACCGGGTGACCGATTTCACTCCCTTCACAGCCTTCAGTTTTCTGATAAGCTGTTCCAGCATTGAGGTATTGGCTAGCATCACCGATATATTCCCCTGAAAAAGGCCGTCGTTGGAATCAATGGAGATGGCACGCAACTGTACCCCCTCCTCTTTTGATATAATCGACATCAGGTTAGCTACGATGTTGATCTGGTCATTGCCAATCACCCTCAACACGATGGTGTAGTTAGAGCTACCGGTACTACCCGACCAACGTGCCTTGATGACACGATAGCCAAAGCGTGAGAAGAGATCCTGTGCGTTGGGACAGTTTACCCGGTGAATTTTAATGCCCTGAGAAGAGACGAAGCCAAAGATCTCATCCCCAAAGATAGGATTGCAGCACTTTGCCAGTTTGTAATCAACGCCGGTCAGGTTTTGATCAATCACAAGCTCATCACTGCTGTGGCTCTCACGAGCGTCGGTTTTGAGGGTGAACTGGCCGGCACTTATCTGTTGAACAGCATCACGGCTCTCGCTTTCCCTGCTCTCCAGTTCCAGGTAACGATCAATCACCCAGTTGACATCCAACTTCTCTGCCGCGATGTCTGCGTAAAAATCAGTAACAGTTTTATATTTCAGCTTCTTGATCAACTGCATCAGGTGGGCATCGTCGACCTCGATCTTACGGTTTTTCATCCGTCGCGAAAGCGTCTCCTTGGCAATATCGACCTGCTTACCCGCTTCCTCTTTTAGCAGCTGGCGAATCTTGGTGCGTGCACGGGAGGTAATCACGAAGCTGAGCCAGTCCTGCTTTGGCGTCTGATGTGTGGAGGTGTTGATCTCCACCTGGTCGCCACTCTTCAGCGGATGCTTGATCGGCACATTCTTACCATTCACCCTTCCCGAGATGCAGGAAGCTCCCAGCTTCGAGTGGATGGCAAATGCAAAGTCCAGCACGGTAGCTCCTTTGGGCAGCTTGAAGAGATCACCCTTGGGTGTGAAGACAAAAATCTCTTCCTCATAAAGGTCAAGCTTGAAATCGGTCAGTTTCTGACTCAGGTTGGACTCCTTGTCTTCGAGCGATTCACGCAACGTGGTAAGCCAGCTGTCGAGCGTCGACTCCTCTTTCACCCCCTTGTACTTCCAGTGGGCAGCCAGTCCCCTCTCAGCAATCTCATCCATTCGGCGGCTTCTGATTTGCACCTCCACCCATCTTGAATTGGGCCCCATCACGGTGATGTGCAGTGATTCGTAGCCGTTGCTCTTAGGGATCGAGAGCCAATCCTTCAATCGCCTGGGGTTGGGTTGATACATGTCGGTAATCACCGAATAGACCTGCCAGCACTGCGCTTTCTCCTGATCGGCCGGAGCATCCAGGATCACGCGAATAGCAAAGAGATCGTATATATTCTCAAAATCAATCTTCTGCTTCTTAAGCTTGTTGAGAATAGAATGAATCGATTTGGTACGCCCCTTGATGTCGAAGATCAGCCCTGTTTTTGCCAGCCGCTCCTCCACCGGCTCAATGAATTCACGGATATATTTCTCTCTTGAGCGCTTGGTTTCGTTCAGCTTTTGTGCCACATAATCGTACGACGCCCGGTCGGTATATTTGAGAGAAAGATCCTCCAGCTCCGATTTGATGCTGTAAAGACCCAATCGATGTGCCAGGGGAGCATACAGAAAGGAGGTCTCCACAGCCAGGTCAAGCCGTCGGGAGCTATCGCTGCCTTTTGCATCACGCATCAGCTGCAGCTGCCTTGCAATCATCACGAAAACCACCCGAATATCCTCAGCCATAGAAAGCAGCAGCTTCATGTAATTCTCCGACTCCACGGCTGTGCGTTTGTCGCTGAAACGGCTGATCTTCTTCAACCCCCGCAGGATCACCTCCACCTCTTCACCAAAGAGCCGTCCAATATCTTCCAGTTGATACTGATCCGTAACGGCTCCACGATAGAGTAAGACGGCACATACCGTGGGTTGTCTCAGTCCTATCTCATTGATGGTAATCAGAGCAGTACGCATCTCGAGGACAAGGGAGGAATATGCATCCTCATCACCCGGCTCCGCGGACTGCAGGGAGCTCCTTACCATCTCCTTGAGGCGTAACAGCTTCTCACGCTCCATTGCCTGGCGCAAAAAAGAATATAACCTTCGATAGAGTTGCAGGAACTCGCGGCGTTCGATGGTTTGCTTGTCATTCATCCTTTTGTGGTTGTTCGTAATGCTCTTACAAATGTACAATTTTCCGTTAAAAAAGTGATCCTCTCACCAGAAAAGTAAAGTGAGAGACCTCTCCCCTGCACTTGCGCAGCCGAACCAGAATATCTATATTTGTATTTCATTTTATGCGAAAGATCACCATGCGAAAGATTCTCACCATGCTCTTACCCCTCCTCTCCCTGCTGGCAAATGCACAGCAAAGCGAAACCATCTCCCTGAACGAGGGATGGCAGTTCTCACAGATGAACAGCGACCAGTGGTACAACGCAGAGGTGCCCGGCTCGGTACAGCGCGACCTGGTGCGTCACGGTGTACTGCCGGATCCCTTCTACGGCACCAACGAAGAACGGGTGCAGTGGGTGGAAGATGAAAACTGGGATTTCAAAAAAACATTCAGCGTCTCCGCTGCACAGCTGCAACATGACGAAGTGTTGCTCCGGTTCGAAGGACTGGATACCCATGCCGAGGTGTTCCTCAACGGCTCCCGCATCCTGCGGTCGCAGAACATGTTCGTGGGTCACGAGGTCTCAGTGAAGAACCTGCTGAAAGAGGGGGAGAACAGCCTCTATATTCGTTTCTACTCACCCATCGCGACCATGATGCCGGCCCGTGCCACCTTCGGCTACGACTACCCCGCGGGGAACGACCACCGTGAGGAGAAGCTGAGCATCTACAACCGAAAGGCTCCCTACCACTTCGGGTGGGACTGGGGGATCCGCATCGTGCAGATGGGAATCTGGAAACCTGTTTCACTTCTCTTCTATGACGATGCACGAATAGAGGATTACTACGTGAAGCAGCATTTGGTGACTGAGGAGAAGGCAGAGATTGCACATCAGCTGACCATTCACGCTCTCACAGAAGGTGATGCCACCCTCACATACGGTTATCTTCTCAACGGAAAGATGCTGAAATCGGACCAGAAAGAAGTCCGTTTGGCCGAAGGGGTGAACAACCTCTCCATTCCGGCCACCATCAGCAATCCGCAACGCTGGATGCCGGTGAACTGGGGTGAGCAGCATCTCTACGACTTCTTCGTGACCGTGAAGCGTGGCGACCAGCTGATCGCAGAGAAGCAGGTGCGCACGGGACTGCGCACAGTGCGCCTGGTACAGGAACCCGATGAACATGGTCGTTCCTTCTACTTCGAGGTGAACGGCATCCCCCTCTTCGCCAAGGGAGCCAATTACATCCCCGGTGAGATCTTCACCACGCAACAGGATGAAGCCTACTACGAGAAGATCTTCGACCAGATCACTGATGCCAACATGAACTTTGTCCGCGTCTGGGGGGGAGGTATCTACGAGCATGAGGAATTTTACCGACAGGCCGACGAGAGGGGCATCCTGGTATGGCAGGATTTCATCTTCGGCTGTGTACCCTACCCCTCCGACAACACCTTCCTGGCCAACGTGCGGGAGGAAGCGGTCTATAACATCAAACGGCTTCGCAACCATCCCTCACTCGCCTTCTGGTGCGGCAACAACGAGGTTGACGAGGCTCTCAACCACTGGGGTTGGGACAAGCAGTTCCCGGAAGAGGTGATGGAGGCCTGGTTCGAGGGGTACGACAAAACCTTCCGCGAGCTGCTGCCCTCACTGGTGGAAGAGTTGGACGGTACCCGCAGTTACATACACGGCTCACCTTACGATTCCAACTGGGGCAACACCGAGAAATTCGCCTCGAGCGACGTCCACGACTGGGGTCTCTGGTATGGCCACCTCCCCTTTGAAGCGATGGCAGAGCGGCTACCCCGCTTTGCCAGTGAGTTTGGCTTCCAGTCGTTCCCCGAGATGAAGACCATCCGCTCCTTCGCTCCCGAAGAACAGTGGGCTCTGGAGAGCGAGGTGATGCAGGTACACCAGAAGGCTTCAACCGGTAACTCACTCATCAAGAAATACATGGATATGTACTACCCCGAGCCGAAGAACTTCGAGGACTTCGTTTACGTGGGACTGGTGATGCAGGGCAACGGCATGGAAGAATCGGTGGAGGCGATGCGCCGCGGCAGGCCCTACTGCATGGGTGCACTCTACTGGCAAATAAACGATGACTGGCCGGTGGTATCATGGTCGAGCATCGACTACTATGGCAACTGGAAGGCACAGCATTACAGGATGCGCAACGTGTTGGCACCTCTGGCACTGGGGGTAGATGAAAAAGAGGGCATGGTACACTACTACACCCTGTCTGATTATCTCACCAACAGGGATGACCTGACCCTTACGGTACAGGTGATCGACTTCTCAAAAGGCATCCAAAAGGAGTTCCGCGAAAAGGTAAGTGCGACGGCAAACGCCAGCACCATTGTCAAAAGTTACAAGCTTTCCGATCTGTTGAAGGAGGATGAAAAGGCGCACACCATGCTTCACGCCTTCCTCACCGACAGTAACGGGAAAGTGATCTCGCGCAAGGATCATTTCTTCTACTGGCCCAACCGGCTGGAGCTGCCCAAGACTAAAGTCGCAAGCAATGTAGAGTACGCCGATGGTGAGTACCGGGTAACGCTCTTCAGCGCGAAGCTGGCCAAGGATCTCTTTCTCGAGATTCCAATTCAGGGAGCCCGCTTCAGTGACAACTTCATCAACCTCTTGCCGGGAGAACAACGTACCATCATCATCCGCTCCCCGCAGTTGAAAGCCGCAGATAGAACAGCTGTAACTGTAAAGCATATGCGGGAGACATACTGACATGAACATCAACAACACTGACAATCTGCAACATGAACCTGAGAAACAGAGGTTATCCATCTTGCTGATGGTTGCCACCACCTCTTTTCTGGGCACCTTTCTCATCTCGGCTGTCAACATTGCCCTCCCGGCCATAGGCAATGAATTTAACTTCTCAGCCGTGGGCCTGAGCTGGATCATCTCCTCTTTTATATTGGCAATGGCTCTCTTCATGATTCCCGTTGGGGCCTGGGGCGACCGTCACGGCAGCAGCCGCTTCTTCAAGCTGGGAGTGCTACTCTTCTCCCTTTCCTCTCTCTTTTGCTGGATGGCACCCGGTGGGGGATGGCTCATCGCTGCCCGTTTCCTGCAGGGGGTGGGTGCCGCCTTCACAAGCACTACAGGTCAGGTGTTGTTGGTCTCCTCCTTTCCCGCGCACAAAAGGGGACAGGTGCTGGGCATCTCCGTCTCGGCTGTCTATGCAGGTCTGGCACTGGGCCCCCTGCTGGGGGGAATCATCACCCTCTATGCCGGATGGCGCCTGCTCTTCCTGATTGCCGCTCTGCTCGGCTTTGCCACGCTGCTGCTGACCCTTCTCAAGCTGAAGGAGCCGGCAAGAAAACAGCAGTCTCCTGCATCAAATGATGGCAGGGGCACGCTCCTCTTCATGGTGGGCCTCATGGCACTGGTCTTCGGCTCCACGCTCATTCCTGCCCTCGCGGGATGGCTGCTCATGGTGGGCGCACTGATCCTGCTGCTGCTCTTCTGGCGGCAGGAGAAGAGAACCCTGCATCCGCTGTTTGAGGTGCGTCTCTTCACCCACAACCGCCTCTTCACCTTCTCCAGCCTCTCGGCACTGATCAACTACACCGCCACCTTCGCCATCGTCTTCTTTCTCAGCCTCTACCTGCAAAAGATCCAGGGGCTATCCCCCCGTGATGCGGGAGCGGTGATCATCGCCCAGCCGTTGATGATGACCCTCTTCTCCCCGCTGGTGGGACGTCTCTCCGACAGGATTGAACCTCGCTACTTCGCCACAGCAGGCATGGCCCTTTGTTCCTCCGGACTGGCCATGCTGGCAATGATCGGCAGCCAGACACCCATCTGGGTGATCATCGCCATCCTCGTGTGGGTGGGCCTCGGCTTTGCCCTCTTCTCCTCACCCAACATGAGCACCATCATGGGATCGGTGGAACGGAGCAGCTATGGGCAGGCCTCCGGGCTAGCAGCCTCAATGAGGGTCTTCGGACAGATTATCAGCATGAGCGTGGTTACCCTCCTGTTCACCCTTTATTTCGACGATTTAACCGTGGAGGCGGTAGGGGAAGCGATGTTTCTAAAGGCAATGCGGTTGGGCTTCATTATCTTCGCCCTGATTGGTGTTCCCGGAGTCTACCTCTCATACAACAGGGGAAACATGAAAAACCGATAAACAGATCCTCCCTCTCGTTGTCAGATCACAGATCCGGAATACCCCCAAACAGGGGTATCACAACTTCTTATTCCTGAATATCTTTGTACCAGTATTTTGTGCTATATTTGTCTGTCAGAGAAATATAACAACCTTTATTCAAATGATCACACACCATGCATTTCAAGTACCTCATAACACCTTTTTTCCTGACATTGGGCTTCATGCTGGTTTCAACAAATGGAACCTGTCAAAACAGGGATAGTCTTGAGCACCTGCTGAACGACAAGAATCTTCCGGCAGTTGCTTATCTGAACATTTGCGATGAGTTGAGCTGGAGCTACCTCAACGATGATTTCGGGAAGGCGAAACTGTTCGCTTTACAGGGTGTTGAAAGGGCACGATTGGAGAATGTACCCACCATGGAAGCCACTCTTTACCGCAACCTGGGGGTGGCTTATTACATGAACAGCCAGATGGATTCGGCACAACTATGGCTGGATCGTTCTCTCGATAAAGCGATCACATTAAAGGACGAAAAGCTGGAGGCAGCCGTTTATGGTGCTATGGGGAATCTGCACAACGTGACGGGAGCATATCAGGAAGCCCTCTCCTATTACCTGAAAGCACTTTCGATGTTTGAATCACAAGGCAACAAGGAACGCATCAGATCCCTTCTGGGAAACATTGGCACACTCTATCATAGCCTGTTGAACATGAACCAGGCTGAAAAGTATTACCTGGAGCTTGAAAAAGAGAGTAAATCGGCAGGCGACACCTACAACCTGGGCCGTGCCTATGACGGTCTGAGCCGGATAGCACTCAGGGAGAAAGATTTTGATAAATCACTCGGATATTCCATCTCCGCGGCAGAAATATTCCACAACAGCAATCAGCAGTTGGAAGAGGCCATCGCCCTGCAGGGAATAGCCATGGTTTATTACAGCCATTACCGGGATTACCCTAAAGCCAGAGAATATGCCCTGCGGGCGTTGAAACTGACGCAAGATAATGGCTACCCGGCACATATCGCCGGCTCCTTGAACATCCTTTCTAACATCTACTTCAACGAAAAAGATTATCACAATTGCCGTCAATCGGCTTGGGAGGCAATCCGCATCGATACAACGGATGCCAGCGTCACCTCCAATCTCTATGCCAACATGGTCCGGTCGGGCATTTTCCTGGACAACGATGAGGAGGCACTGTCCTATTTCGACAAATACCGGGCTCTGATCGATGAACGCTCCACAACAGAATTTGAACGCTCAATGGCGGAACAGGAGAAAAAGTACCTGACGGCGAATCAGGAGATGCGCATTTCCGCATTGGAACAGGAACGGAAGCTCTTTGGCATCCTTCTTTTTTCGGGACTCTTCATATTGCTGCTGTTGTTGTTGTTGCTCTGGTTGCGACAGAAAGCCATCAGCAGTGAAAAAAAACTGGCCGAACAGAAGATTGTCCATTTAGAGCAGGAGAAGCAGATCGTCGCCACGCAAGCGGTTCTGGATGGTGAAACAGCTGAACGCACCAGGCTGGCACGTGACCTGCACGATGGGCTTGGAGGGATGCTCTCAGCTGTGAAACTGAATCTGTTCGACATGCGGCAGGATGTGATCATTGAAACGGAAGATGTGGAGCGTTTCAACAGAGTGATTGAGATGCTCGACAACTCCATGAGTGAGCTACGTCGCGTGGCTCACAACATGATGCCCGAATCTCTCTCCCGTTACGGGTTGAAAGTCGCACTGGAAGACTTCTGCGACAGTCTCCCCAACGTCACCTTTTATTTTTACGGGGAGGAGCAAAGAATCGATCACAAAACAGAGAACACGTTGTATCGCGCGGTATTTGAGCTGATCAACAATGCCATCAGGCACGCAGAGGCAGAACATATCAATGTACAGCTCATTCAGCAGGCAGACAGGGTCTCTGTGACGGTTCAGGACAACGGCAAAGGTTTTGATCCCGGCATGGTAAGCCAGGGAACAGGACTTAAGAATGTTCAAAACAGGATCGGTTCGGCAGGCGGCACGGTAGACATTCATTCCGTAACGGACCAGGGCACTGAAATCACGCTTGAAATAGATCTCAACAATGACAAAGCATGACAAAATAAGCCTCCTGATCGTAGATGACCACCGCATCCTGGTAGAAGGTTTGATAAAACTCTTCGATAACTCGGAGGTCATTCAGGTAAGGGGTATTGCCTATTCCGGCAAAGAATGCAGGGCCATGTTGTCGAAGAGAACGGTGGATGTGATTTTGCTCGACATCAGTTTACCCGACGTGAGTGGCATCGATCTCTGCAAGGAGATCAAGGAACGATATCCGGAGATCAGGATCGTGGTATTGTCCAGTTTCAGTGAGTATGCCATGGTGCGCCGGATGTTCGAGAGCGGAGCCTCCGGTTACGTCGTGAAAAACGCGATGCCCGAAGAGATCATCATGAGTGTGGAGATGGTGATGGAGAACGAAACCTTTCTTTGTGAAGAGATCGATCTGCTGATGCGCAAGCGCACCCTCAACCCCGTGTGGCTTACCCCACGGGAGAAGGAATTGCTTCGCCATATCGTGGATGGATACACTAACCCGGAGATTGCCGAGAAAATGTATCTGGGTGTGGAGACCATCAACAGCTACCGCAAGAACCTCCTGATCAAGATGGGTGCCAGAAATACAGCCCTGCTGGTCCGCATGGCACTCGAGCAGAAGCTGGTGTAACTTCTCTATCCATACTATCTATCACACTTCGGTGAACTGGACATCACCGGGTATTTCAAACTTTTCCTGCGGCGGAGCCACCTCCTCTATCGAAGTGACCCGGGAGGTAGTGGCTATACCCATCGCCTCACCCTCCATCTGCATCATGACATTGCCCCACATCACATAGTCCACATGGGTACCCTTGTCACTCTTCATTCGCATCTTTTGACATTTATATCCAAGGTGTTCCACCTCTCCCAGCTCCTCCAGGTTCATCTTTCCCAACAACTCATCCGACAAAGTCTCCACATCGACTCCCAGTGGACTGATTGCTCTTGTACGGGTAAAATGCTCACCGCTCTTTTTGTCCAGATCAATCTTCCAGTGATCGTCACCTTTAATGATCTCCAGCGTGTGTGAGGAATAGTCCTCCCCCATGATCTCCATGGGGACTGTTGTTTCAATTGCTTCCCATTCGCCCCACTTGTCAAAATAGGTAACAACGTTCATCTCCACACCCATTGCCTCAGAGGTGGAGTGAATGATTCCCTGTTCAAGGGGATATCTTTTTTTTCCGACCTCAGCCTGCAACTCGTTCAATGATAATTCCTCAACCTTTGATTCACTCCCTTTCTTGTTTCCTGAACAACTCCCAATGAACAGGAGTAAGCACAAAACAGATACGATCGTCTTCATGATTACCAGTTTTTTTAATTAGTTTCCTTATGCATTGTCAATTCATTCGTTCCTATTCATTTATTTAATTATCCTGCTTTTAAGCGATTGATAGGTCAGGCTGCTCCCCACCAGTGAAGCCAGCTTATCTGCCACCTTCTCCGGAACTGATATATCGTCGCCATCTGCTTCCAGGGTGAAATAAACATCCCCCACCCGGCCTGTATAGTAGCTGGAGTAACGCACCATTTCCGTTTCCGTACCATCCCATTCTGCCACATACCTGTAACTGCCGCCGGCACCCCACTCCCGGGTTTTGACATTCGACAGCGATTCACCATGCCTTGGGTGTAACCCTTTTCTTATCTCCTCAAGTTTCATCTCCAATGCCATGGTCTCTATTTCAGTACGCCCCCTGACCTCTTCATTCTGACTCTCTGAATCATACATAGCAAGTATGATGGTAAAACCGTAACCCTTGCCGTCGTTCCTGCCGGTCAATGTATCAAACTTTATATCCGCAAAAAGTGGATAGAAGACACAGCTTGCTCTCCCCACGTTACGGCAGCCCTCAGGAAGGATCTGTAGTAGCTCTGTCGGCACGTCGAATACCAATACCTGTGAATCTCCATTATACTGCTGCATCAACTCACCTGCATCCTGAATACCACCCAGCATCTCCTGCATGCCGGGTATTTGATTTAGCATCTCTCCCATTTCACCCTGATCGAACTGGTTCATGAGGTTGTTCAAGTCCGGGAGCAATATCTTCGGATCATTCGGGTCAATACTCTGTATTGTATCCGACAGATTCAATGCAAAGGAGTAGAAGAATGTCAGATGGCAGATGATGACAAAAATTAATCTTCCCATGGTCTCATCGTTGGTTACAGTTTCACAAGTTCCACCCTGCGGTTCAAGGCCTTGTTGGCCGGTGTATCATTGGGTGCAACAGGTGTAGTCTCCCCGGCTCCTTCGGTCTCCATCCGCGAGGCATCGATGCCGAACTTGCTAGCCAGCTCACTTTTCACCGACGCTGCACGTCGTTGCGACAACTCCATGTTTTTGGCATCATCCCCATCGCTGTCGGTATGACCCGTAATTTTCACTTTCACCGATCCATTCTCCTTCAACACATCGGCGATGCTTTTCAGCGTACCGAACGATTCGGGTTTCACCTCTGCCTTGTTCACATCGAAGGTGATGCCGTAGGTGACCAGCTTCCCTTCGGTAATCAGCTTGCTAAGGGTATCGGGTGAGGCTGTGGTGATTTTCAGGTTCGAAACAGAGGGCGTACTGTAACAGTCCCATCCCGAGAAACGCATCCTGTTGAACTTGACACCGGGATAGATGTTGGTGGGCATGTCCAGTACCTTCGCATTCCGGTGATAGATGCGCACCCTCCGTTTCTGGATCCAGATGATCACATGGTTCTCCTGTTCCCGGACCACCGTGTTGCGTGTTGCGTGGCCCTCAATCCAGTCTTCAGTGTCCTTGTAACCCTTGGTCTCCCACACATCATGGCTGGCCACGATGTGCAATCCTGCTTCCCCCGGAAATAAATCATCGTTCATCTCCTGCGGTTTATCGCTACTCTCCTGATAAAGGGTGAACTGTATGCCGTAATTGAAATTCTCATCAGGGATGATGTCATACTCCACGATGAAGTTATCCGGGAAATCGATCTGTCGGGTATAACAATAGGTTGCATCCTCCCCGTTCATGTGAAACCATTTCCCGGGAGCGATATTCACCGTCTTCACCTCGCCGCCGCTGTTGGTCGTCCATAGTGCCGGGAAGTCCCCAATGGCATCCTGCGAGAAATCTTCGAAATAGAGGATCTGATCGCCCGGCACGAAATCATACTGACTCGTTCCTGTCAATTTTAGCGGGGTGCTTTGCCCGCTGTTCGCAGCAGCACTTTCACGCCCCTCCTCAGAAACCATTGCATCATCATCACTGTTTGACTCCGATTTGTTGCTTTTGCCCTCTTTGGTGACCGACTCCTCCGCTTTGTCCATCGCCTTCTCGGTTGCCTTCTCTGCTTTCTCTTCCACGCGTCTCTCCACGGCATTCTTTGCAGCCTCTTTTGCCGCGTTGCCCAGCTTGTTCAGCCATTTTTGCGCATCGGCTTCAGCGACGAACAAGAGGCAAAAACTTAACAGGATTGCTACTTTTCTCATGGTCTGTTTTTTTTTAAATGATGATTTTTAGGGATATAAAAAATGATGTTGTGATTGATGGATAGAATTTCACGCTATATTAAATTTAAAGTGCATCAGCACAGACTCGTGATCATTGATGTCGATTCTTCAGAATTACCAATCACAAAAATATGTGAGGAATAAGATTCATAACACCCCCAAAAAGGGGTTTTTCAGCATCTTGCGCAGCATTCGGTTTGATGTTGAACGAGTGAAACGGTACAGGAGATGTGTCGGCAAATGCAAAACAACCCTTTGCAACGAACGATCGACAGATAAAAAAATGTGTCACACGAATGGGGTAAAATCAGTCAGTTGGTGTTATCTTTGCACCCACAAATAAAAGTTTGAACTATTTCGTTAAGCTAAATGAGCAAAGTCAAACTTGTTTGAGCTTTGCCGCAGCGAGAAATAGTCTAATGCAATTGAATTTTCACGATAATGGCTAAAGAATTGAAGGAGCTTACGCCCCGTAGTAAAGACTATTCGCAGTGGTACCTCGACCTGGTAATCAAAGCCGATCTGGCGGAGAACTCCGCCGTGCGCGGCTGCATGGTGATCAAACCTTACGGCTACGCCATCTGGGAGAAGATGCAGCGCCAGCTGGATGATATGTTCAAGGAAACAGGTCACGAGAACGCCTACTTCCCGCTCTTCATCCCCAAGTCCTTCCTCAGTCGCGAGGCCGATCATGTGGAGGGGTTTGCCAAGGAGTGTGCGGTGGTGACCCACTACCGCCTGAAAAACGACCCTAACGGCAACGGCGTCGTTGTGGACCCGGAAGCGAAACTGGAAGAGGAGTTGGTGGTACGCCCCACCTCTGAGACCATTATCTGGAGCACCTATAAGAACTGGATCCAGTCATACCGCGACCTGCCGCTGCTCATCAACCAGTGGGCCAACGTGGTACGCTGGGAGATGCGTACTCGGCTCTTCCTGCGTACAGCCGAGTTCCTCTGGCAGGAGGGACACACCGCCCATGCCACGGAAGAGGAAGCAGTAGAGGAAGCAGTGAAGATGATCAATGTCTATGCCGATTTCGCGGAACAATATATGGCGATGCCGGTGATCAAGGGGCACAAGTCGGAATCGGAACGATTCGCCGGCGCCCTCGACACATACACCATCGAAGCACTGATGCAAGATGGCAAGGCATTGCAGTCGGGCACCTCCCACTTCCTGGGGCAGAACTTCGCCAAGGCATTCGACGTGCAATTCACCGACAAGAGTGGCGCACGTGATTTTGTCTGGGCAACTTCCTGGGGTGTCTCCACGCGACTGATGGGAGCCCTTATCATGTCGCATTCGGATGACAATGGACTGGTGCTGCCGCCGAAGCTGGCACCCTACCAGGTAGTGATTGTGCCGATCTACAAGAACGAGGAGCAACTCCAACAGATCAACGAGAAAGTAGCCGGCATCGTGAAGCGATTGAAGGACCTGGGTATCTCGGTCCGTTACGACAATGCCGACAACAAAAAACCGGGCTGGAAATTCTCAGAGTATGAACTCAAAGGTGTACCAGTACGCCTCGCCATGGGAGGTCGTGACCTGGAGAACAACAGCGTGGAGGTGGCCCGCCGCGACACACTGACAAAGGAGACCCTCTCCTGTGACGGCATAGAACAACATATCAAATCTTTGCTGGATGAGATCCAGGAAAACATCTATCGAAAGGCGGCCGACTTCCGCACTGCACAAACCCGTGAGGTGAACAGCTATGAGGAGTTCAAGGTAGAAATCGAGAAGGGTGGCTTCCTGCTCTGCCACTGGGACGGCACAGCCGAAACCGAAGAGCTGATCAAGAACGAAACCAAGGCCACAATCCGTTGTATCCCTCTCGAAGGTGACAAGAGTCCCGGCAAGTGCATGGTGACCGGCAAGCCCTCCTCACAGCGGGTAATATTTGCCAGAGCCTACTAATCAGCTTTTTTACAACATGACATTGCTCAACAGGTGGATAGAAGCCTTCCGGTTACGCACCCTCTTCCTGGCGGTGTCGAGTGTCATCCTGGGCAGCGGCCTGGCATGGTTCAAGGGGCTCTTCACGCTCCACACCTTCATTCTCGCCTTCCTGCTGGCAGTAGTTCTGCAGATACTTGCCAATCTGGCCAACGACCTTGGTGATTACATCAAGGGTACCGACATCACCGGACGGCGTAAGGGACCTGTAAGAGCGCTGCAGGGAGGCAGCATCACCCCCCGCGCCATGAAGCGGGCAGTGGCCATAACAGTTTCAATATGCATTGGGATTGGACTCGCGCTGATCTTCACAGCACCGGGAACAGCCAGCGGAGATGCCGTATGGATTCTCCTGCTACTGGGAGGCGCCTCCATCCTGGCGGCCCTCTTCTACACCATGGGACGCCATGCATACGGATACAGGGGATGGGGTGATCTCTTCGCCTTCCTCTTTTTCGGACCGGTGCCGGTGATTGGCACCTACTTCCTCCACACAGGGTCAGCAGATGCACTGCCCCTGTTGCCGGCAATCGGCCTGGGACTGATCAGCAGCATGATCCTGAACGTGAACAACATGCGGGATATCGAGAACGACCGCTCCTCCGGAAAAAGAACCATCGCTGTCAAACTGGGATTGAAGGGAGCCAAACATTACCATGCAGCGATGACACTGGCCACCATCCTCAGCTTCGCCTTTTTCAACCTGATCTACCTCCCTTCCTCACTGCCGGGCTATCTCTACCTGCTCCTCTTCATCAGGCTCATCACGATCATGGCAGCCATCAACAAGCGGGAAGGAGGCAGGCTCGACCCCTACCTGAAAGAGACCTCCCTCACGGGATTTCTGCTCTCGCTGGCATTCGTTCTCTGCATCAATCTATAGAGACTTGCTTGTACCGTCGTTATTCTGCCTCCATCCATTGCACCAGTGTTGCTATTTGAGTGGGATCATCAAATTGGATCTCCTGTTCTGAAACATACTGATCGAAACGATCTCTACTCTTTTTGTAGAATTTTCTCAGCTGTTTCATCGAATTCGCTTTCTTCCAACCAGATCCGTTGTCGATGCGATACATGTAGCTGGTTTCAATCTTGAAATCTTCGGGCAGATTCAGATCATAAAAGGTGTTGTTCGCACCCCACCTTGAAATTTTATCGACAGATGAGATCTGTGAGGTACCCCCAAAGGGAGCCGGATTGCCGGGAGGAATCACGCTGCAGCGTAAAAGAGCCAGTAACTTCACTTCACCATTCAGGATCAACTCAGCGAACTCATCTTCAAAAGGTACAAGCTTCCGGTCACTGATGAACACCGTGTCTGTCTGGCTTAGCGCGGGGTCGGCCAACGCCAGCACCTGTCCGTTTTGCTGAAAGACAATCTCCTCGGTGATCGCATTGTAATTCAACATCGCAGCATTCAACGTTCCATCTTTCATCAAAACCTGACCGGCGGTAAACTCGGGAAACAGATAATGTGATATCACTGTACCTTTTTGTGCGTGCATGGTTGTTGCTATCAACCAGAGTAAAAACAGAGTAGAAAATTTGTTGGTCATCGAATTAGAATTTTTTGATTACAGCGCTAAAGATAATGGAAAAAATGATTGGATACAAAATATCATTTAACCATCAACCCTGCAAAACTAAAAAAATGTTTATCTTTGCCCTGTACAGAAACCAAACAATCAGACCAGTATGTTCGACAACAGCCAACGTGCCTTCATCGCCCTCAACGACAACGCAGAAGTCTGCCTGATACCCAGGATGGCCAATCGCCATGGACTGATCACCGGTGCCACCGGTACCGGCAAGACCGTCACACTTCAAACCCTTTCAGAAACATTCAGCGAAATGGGTGTCCCCGTCTTCGCCGCCGACATGAAAGGCGACCTTTCAGGGGTGGCCAAGATTGGCGGCAACAAGGAGAGTGTCACCAAGCGTGTGGAGGGCTACGGACTGAAAGAGAAGGGCTTCGCTTACAAGCCTTTTCCAGTACGATTCTGGGATGTGTTCGGTGAACAGGGACACCCGGTGCGCACCACCGTCACTGCCATGGGTCCGCTGCTTTTGGAGCGATTGCTGAACCTCAACGACACGCAGGGGGCGATCCTATCCATGGCCTTCCGCATCGCGGACGACAACAACCTGTTGTTGATCGACCTGAAAGATCTGCAGAAGATGATCCAGTTCATCGGCGACAACCGGAAGGAGTTCACCACCCGCTACGGCAACATCTCACCGGCCAGCATCGGTGCCATCCAGCGCAGCCTGCTGCGCCTGGAGAGCGAGGGTGCCGACAAGTTCTTCGGTGAGCCGGAGTTTGAGATCACCGATTTCATACAAACCGAACAGGGCAAGGGAGTGATCAACATCCTGGCTGCCGACAAGCTGATGAACTCGCCCCGTGTATACACCACCTTCTTGCTCTGGCTGCTGGACGACCTATACGAGACGCTGCCTGAGGTGGGCGACCTGGAGAAGCCGAAGCTGGTTTTCTTCTTCGATGAGGCCCACCTGCTCTTCAACGACATGTCCTCCTCCCTGCTGGAGAAGGTGGAACAGATCGTCCGCCTGATCCGCTCGAAAGGGGTGGGTGTCTACTTCTGCACCCAGAACCCCGCCGACATACCGGAAAGGATACTTGGCCAGTTGGGCAACAGGGTGCAGCACGCGCTGCGTGCCTACACGCCCAACGACCAGAAAGCGGTGAGGGTAGCCGCCAACACCTTCCGCGCCAACCCCGCCTTCAGTACGGAAGAAGCGATCACGCAACTCAACACCGGTGAGGCGCTGGTATCGTTCCTCAATGAGAAGGGAGCACCCCAGATGGTGGAACGGGCCAATATCCTGCCCCCACAGGGACAGATCGGTCCCATCACTGAAGGTGAAAGAGACCAGCTCATGCGCAGCTCCCTGATCTTTGGCGTCTATGAAAAGCTGATCGACCGTGAGTCAGCCTTCGAGATCCTCTCACAGAAACAGGAGTTGCTGGAAGAGGAGCGACGCCAGGCTGAAGAGGAGAAAGAGCGTATCCGCCGCCAGAAGGAGGAACAGAAGGCTGCCCTTGAAGCTGAGCGCGCCCGGCGTGCCGCCGAGCGACAACGAAAGGCTGATCAGGGCATCCTGGGAGAGATGCTCGATCAGGTGGGCAAGAGTGCCAAACGTCAGATTACAACCCAACTGGGACGCACCCTCACCCGGAGCCTGCTGGGTGCCCTTTTCGGAAAAAGATAAACACAACAAATCAATGCTCACAATTCTATTCAAACATTATTGGCTGGAGAACAAACGTTCACCTGGCTTTTACCGCAACCTGGCAGTGACCATCTTCATGGGACTGATGGCCCTCTATTTCGTCGTGATTTTCGTGATGCTGGGTTTCATGCTGCCACAGATCCTGGCAGAGGTTGTTCCTGGCAGTGCACCTGCCGATCTGTTTCACGGAGGCATCCTCTATGCATTGATCGCCATGCTCTTCTTCCGCTACCTGATGCAGCCACTGAGCAGGATCAACCTGCAGGCCTACCAGGTGCTGCCGCTGAAAAGAAATACGCTGGTCAGCTACCTCCTGTTGAAACCGTTGCTCAACCCGGCCAACTATCTGACGCTTTGCCTCGTGATTCCCTTCGCAATCAGTGGTATTTACCCGGAATATGGCGTGGCAGGCGCTTTTCGTTTCATCTTCTCACTGCTTTCGTTGATCGCATTCAACACGCTGATGGCCCCCCTGCTGAAACGACAGTTCAGCAACCTGCTTACCGGCATGCTGCTGCTGGTTGTGGCAGCGGTGCCGGCGCTGCTGGAGTATTTCGGGATCCTCTCGCTGTTCGACCTCTCCCGCCAACTCTTCACAATGATGACCGGCACTCCGCTGGTCTGGATTGCGGCATGGCTGCTTCCATTGGGAGCATACGGACTCAACAGGCTCTACTTCGCACACAACTACTATCCCGAGACATTCGAGAAGAAAAAAACATGGCGGCAGAGCGACACGAAGCGCTTCTCCTTCATGGAACGATTTGGTAAGATTGGCGAGTTGATATCACTTGAGATAAAGCTGGTGATGCGGCACAAGCGTACCAAGAGCACGCTCTACACCGCCCTGCTCTTCCTCCTCTACGGGCTGCTCTTCTACCCCAACCCGATGTATAACGAGAGTCCCGGCTGGCTGCTCTTCGTGGCCATCTTTGTCACCGGCACCGGCATGCTGATGTTCGGACAGTGGATCATCAACTGGGATGGATCACACTTCGACTTCCTGATGACCCGCAACATTGAGACCTCCAGCTACATCAGGGCCAACTACTTCCTCTTGATGGCCCTCTGCATCCTCTCCTTCATCGCCACCACTCCCTACTTCCTCTTTGGGACATATGTCATTCCCTACCACGTGACGGCACTGCTCTACAACGCAGGCGTCAACATCCATGTCTATCTCTTTGCGGCCACCTTTAACACCAAACGACTGGAACTGGGCAAGGGTTCCTCGATGAACATGCAGGGGGTAAGCTACAAAAACTTTATCGTGATGATCCCCCTCCTGCTGGTGCCCATCTTGCTGGTGAAAATCTTTGCCCTCTTTTCAGCCGATCACATCGCGCTGATCATCCTCTCCCTGCTGGGCCTCGGCGGCATCCTCTTCCGTGAGTCGCTGATCAGGATGACCGAACGACAATTTCTGAAGAGGAAATATGCGCTATGCACCGGCTTCCGAAAGAAGGAGTGATCCGCATCGCCATTCATTCACCTTGATTACTGATAAACAAAACAAGCTCATCATATGCAACAAAACGTAAATCCTCTCAACGAAACACCCGTTACCCCGCCTGCAGTTCCGCAGGTCAGCATTGAGAACGGAGGCATCATCACGGCTGCCGGCCTGCAAAAGCATTATAGCGGCGTCAACGTACTCAACATAGATTCCGTCGCAATCGCCAACGGCGAGAGTTTCGGACTGGTTGGCAACAATGGCGCCGGCAAGACCACCTTCTTCCGGCTGATCCTCGATCTGATTGAAGCATCAGCAGGGGAAGTGATGATCGAGGGAGAGCCGGTAGCCCGTAGCGATGCGTGGAAACAAAAAGTGGGCTCCTTCCTCGACGAGGGGTTCCTGATCGACTTCCTCACCCCTGATGAGTATTTTACCTTCACAGCGAAGCTCTACAACAAGTCGGAGGGCGACCTGAACAGCTTCCTGGAGTCGATGCAGGAGTTTTTCAACGGGGAGATCACCGGATCGGGAAAGTTGATCCGCGACCTGTCGAAAGGCAACCAGAAGAAAACAGGCATCGCGGCCGCACTGCTGGGTGATCCGCAGATACTGATTCTCGACGAGCCCTTCACGGCCCTCGACCCCACATCGCAAATTCGCCTGAAAAGAATGCTCAACGAGCTGAAGAGAACCCGCAACATCACAATGCTCATCTCCAGCCACGACCTGAATCATGTGACGGAGGTATGTGAACGAATCGTCGTGTTGGAAAAAGGGCTGGTTGTGAAAGATATCGCAACCGGGGAGGAAACATTAAAAGAACTGGAATCCTATTTCGCGGTATAGGGTCAACAAAGGGGGTACGCTATTGGCCAACACCCGGGTCCACCACGATACGCGGGTTGCGGTTCACCAGCTCGGCAATGAGGGCATCCAGATCGGAAGCCTTTACCCGCAGCACCTCAAACCCACGCACCTTCTCAATGCGCAGCTGGTTGGAGCTTATTTTCTTCAATGCCACCATGTCACCGATGGCAATCCGTCTGTTGCGGGTCAGTATCTTCAATAAAAAGCGGATCTCCAGGAAATTGGTTTCGGTGACAGCATACTCCTTGATGGTGACCGACAACATGAAAAAGATGGTGAAAGAGAAATAGATGATCAGGTTCCAACCCGCTTCATCGATGATAAGGCGATAAACAAACAATGCCAGCAGCATGACGGCTGCCACACCCCAGAAAATATTCGCCAACCCGTTGTCTGCTTTGAACTTTTTCTCCATATAATCCAGTCGTTTCAAATACAAAGATAGATTTATTCGTGAAAAAATAGTTAAACCAACCCTGAAAATAGAGAATAGACCAACAGCTTATTTTTATCGATTAAACCCACTGATGGTTGGACTAACGCCCTTCACACGTCCATATAGACCTCTATTTCTGAACGTTAATTGGCTCATTTTCTGACAATCCGATGCTCGGATGTTTAAACTTTTGCCTATTTTTGAATGTCAAATGATCGGTAACAAAATTTATTCACCCAAAAAAAACAATGGTTATGAAGAAAACAGTAGCAGTGGTAATGATTGCCCTATTCACGATGAGCTTTGCAATGACAGCTCAAAACAACAATGACAGTGACAGAATTGGTCGCCGCTCACAAGTTGAAAAGAGATGGAGCTCTAAAAACAGGGCTGAGAACATGGCGAAACAACTGGAGCTCACAGAGGAGCAAAAAGCGAAGGTGGAAGCTCTCTATGAGAAACAGGATGCTGAAAGAGCTGAACAATTGAAACTTCAGCGCGAGAAACGGGAGCAGGTGATGCAGGATCGTGAAAGCCGTCGTGAAGCAATGGAAAAAATCCGCAAGGAGGCTGTAGAAAAAAATGATGCCGAACTGGAAAGTATCATCGGCAAGGAAAAGATGGAACAATGGAAACAGTATCGCGATGAGGTAAGGCAGAAAATGCAGGATGCCAACCGGAAGGATCGCCGTGCACCCCGCAGAAATGGACCAAGAGGCTGAACTACATTGTAGCTAAAACGTCAAATAAAAAAGCCGTCTCAATATACAAATGAGATGGCTTTTTTTCATCCCACCCACTAAGATTCGCCTTATATGGCTCTTTACAGCATATCAATTCAGTCGTAACTGACTCTAATCTGGTTCGAATCTATTAGAACCATATTAGAACCATATTAGAACGAGATTAGAACGAGATTAGAACCAGTAACGAAGAAATAGGCTGTTTCTTCCTGTAACAGGGCTACTCAAACTGTAACGTACAAACAGAAAAGAGGCTGTCTCAAAATAGAGGCAGCCTCTTATGCTTGTCAGTCAAAGTCTACTCCTTATAATATCTGCGGAATATCCGATCGAACTGTTTTGTCTCCCGGAAGCGGCTCAACCAGGAGTTGAGACTGTCCAGCAGATGTGGTGCATCTGGGCGCAGGGCCCATGATTCGACCTGGGTGAAGCTGATATCGGTATCGATGTCAATTTCCGGAAAATGATCTGCCAGACGTACTGCCACCTCTTTGTCACAAATTGTATAGTCAATGTCGCCGGAAGCGACCATCATCACCAGCTGTTCCGTTTCGTACGTGGGATCTTCTTCAATCAGGATGGTATCACCAATCTCGTGTGAAAGATTGTTCAGTCGCATGATGGCTGGTGCATCGGCAGCGACATGGATCACCTTTCCCGCGAGGTCGAGGTGTTGGCGTATCGGCTCGCGTCCCTCGTTGAAAGAGGCTTTTCGCTGTACAAGCACCAGCCGGTTGTAGGTGATGGGATCGGTAAAGGCAAAGCTGTCCCGGAGTGCACTGTTCACCGGTATGTTTCGTGCTATCAGGTCGTACCGTTGTTCCAGCAATCCCTTCAGGTTGTCCTCCAGGCTGTTTTCCAGAAAAAGATTCACCTTCACACCCCACTCCTTCTCCAGGGCCTGCATCATCTCCAGCTGGAAACCGAGTGCGGTATCACCGGACACAAAATAACCGATGGAGTTGTAATCAGTCACCACGTTCATCTCTCCCGATGCCATGATGTCACTGTAATCACGCGCCAGCAACACATGCTCCTGAGGAGCGATGAGCCGTTGCAGCAGGATCATTGTTATTAGAGCAACGATCAGCAGGGTGAGATAAATATTCAACCGTCGCCTGACTTTCAAAACGGATCTATTTTTAGTTGTGTAAATTAACGGAAAGGCCCAGCTTAAAGATAAAAGGATTCACCGGATAACCGGGCAACGTGAAGGAGTCGTTCTCTTTCAGCACTTTCGGAGCTACGTTGTAGAACATCAGAAAAAAACGGGTTTGCTTCAGATGCATGTTGGCATAAACTGTCGCGATGGGATAATCACCGATCTCCCGCTCCCGTTGGTTGTAAAACTGCAGCAATGCAGGTTCATAACCGGGGGCAAAATAGCTGGTGTGATAATGTGCATCCACACCCAGTTGCAGCGTCAACTCATTCACAATCTTCGCTTTCAGGTACATGTTGGAATAAATGCTGAGCATGGGAACAGGAATTACCTCCTCGTTGCTGGATGTCTGGTAGACCACCTGGTTGTCCCAATTAAAGATGCCTAGTTTCAGCTTTTGGTCCACCCGTGCCGTCATCACCTGAATATTGTCGCCCTCTTGTGCAATCTTCTTGTCAGCTCCATAGTAAATATGGTTCTGCAGATTCTCCACACCGGCACTCAATGTTGTATTGGTAAATGGGATGAAAAGTTTTCCGCCCACATAGACTCTCCGCATGTCACCCAAGTCCTGATTCCATCTGAAATATTTGGAATAATAGTTTTCCTGGAGGTACTTTGGCCGTAAGTTCTTTACATAGGCCTCCGCTGTCAGCGTGGTACGTTTCCCGGCCAGGTCAAAGCCGGTCTCCACATCACCCATCAACCTGAGTTCTCCCAGATTGGTACCCAGTACCCCCAGGTCGGCACGCAGATTGAACAACAGATGCTCCCCCTGTTGCTTGTTGAGCACCCCACCAAGAGTCACGGCGCTCTCACTGTGCGACCTGTATCCTGTCCCCGTGGTATCGCGCATGGAGTAGTTGCGCAGATCATGTTCCAGGAAGGCAGTGAGGCCGAACTTGACCCACTCCTTGAATCCCTCGCGCAGACTGATCGAGACACTGTTTTTCAGCGATGTAAATCGTATGCTGTCATCCACCGCCCCCTGGTAATAGCGGTTTTCGTAGAATCGGTCGATCTGTTGCATCTGCACCCCTTCCACATTCACATAGGCGGTGTCGTATGAGAGGAAGCGACGGTGTTGCTGGGTGAGCTGCGTAGCGAAACCAATGCTGGCTACCGGCACGAATGTTCCGGGACCCTTGTGCAGTGAATCCTGCGGCAATTCACGGTAGCCCAGGTTGTATCGTCCCGACAAGAAGTAACGGTTGTTTTTAAGTGCATTCCAGGTATCATTGAACCGCACGGGAATGTCGAGTGATGTGAAGCTCTCGCCCACAGCCTGGGGATCGGTGATAAACCGTTCATCGGTAATGCCGCCATTCTCGAACTGGGTGATGCTTCCCAGATGTACCATGGCATGAGCCTCCAGCCTGTCGGAGAGGTAGTTCCCGTAGAGGGAGAAGTTGTTGTGCTTGACCGACTGCTCGGCGTAAAAGCCACGGGAATTGATCAGATCCACATCGAGTCCAATGTTGAGACTTTTCCCGAAGTTGGATGTAAGACGTGCTTCCAGTCGCTCTTCACGTGTCTGCTTGGGCCCCGCACGATGATAACCCAGACGGGTATAGGGTACCCGTGTGTTGACAAAGATCAGCTTTTCAGGATCTTTCAGGTAGTGACTGTAGACATTGTTGAAAAGGAAGGTCTCAGTCTCTCCCCTGTCGAAGAAGATCTTGGAGATTGTCGGAGAACCAAGTGTCCCCAGAAAACCCATGGCGGTGGAGTAGCTGTCGGGCAGCGTAGAGTGCTGAAAGTTGTGCAGCAGCGTGTCCGACACTGCCGGTAAGCGGTTGCCGGTGCGGGCATCCAATCGCCAGATAGTCATGCGCGCCAGCTTTTGCAACGAGTCGGCCTCCGCTCCATGATCATGGATGAGATGATCCAGGTGTGATGACTCTCGGGGCAACAGATCGAGCGAGTCCGGGTCGCTGGTGATCTGCGATGAATCGGGCATGATGATGCGTGCCTGTGAGAAGGCTGCACCCACGCTGAGAAGAGTAGCGAGAAGCGATATGATCAGCTTATTTTTCATCGGGTGCAAACTTACATAAAAAAATGCCACAGCAGGTTATCCAAGGCTCCATTTCTGTTGTTTTTGAGAATTTTTAGGAAGCCTTTTCTATTCCGTGATTCCCATTTTTCTCATCAAAAAACTGGCATTCATGTTTCGCGCTAACCCCTCCTGCAGCTTATAGCTATACGTCAGGGCATCTTCCTGTATGAGGGCATCAAAGTGCCAGTTCTTAATCACCTCTGGATATTGTGTCTCCAGGTTACCCAACGCCAGATCGTGTGTGGCAATGATACCACATCCGCCGAGCCCGACCAACCGCTTTATCAATGCCTGTGAACCCCGTTGTTTATCCTCGGAATTGGTTCCTTTCAATATCTCATCCAAAATGATCAACATACCCTCTTCACCTGAAACCAACCGGTCGATAATCATCTTCAAACGCTTTAGTTCCGCAAAGAAATAGGACTCACTGTTTACCAGTGAATCGGAGGTACGCAGGTTGGTCAGCAACCTCCCCGGATAAAACGACAATCGCTCCGCATTAACGGGCAAACCGACTGATGCCAGCAGATGATTGATCCCGATTGTTCTCAGATAGGTACTCTTGCCCGCCATATTTGCTCCTGTAACGATCATGAAACTGGGTTTATGAGAAAGATCAATGTCGTTCTTCACGCATTTCTCGCGCGAGATGAGCGGGTGACCCAGCCCTTCACCACGAAAGCAATGGCTGTCAGAAATCCTGGGGTAGCAGTAATCGGGATGGTTGACAGCAAAAGTACCCAGTGATATCAATGCATCTATTTCTGCCAATGATGCAAACCAGGCATCCACATCACCTCCATGATGCTTCATCCATCTCTCAATTTTCAAAGCGTAGAGCGTTGTCCATAGAAACAGAGGGTTCAGCAGCAGCATGGCGAGTGTAAAACCCACGTCGAGGTTGCGGCTCAATTGCGACAATTCTCTGATCGCATCAGAAGCTTTTTTGTGAGGGATAAGTTGCTTTTGCAGCGACTTGAGCAGTTGCGACTCGCATTTCTCCTGTTCTGAAATCTTAAACAGGGTAGCAAATGCATCCAATCGTTTGGATCGTTTATCAAACAACATCCATATAGCCTTCACCCTTTTCATGGGAATCAGGGATAATGCGAATGTGAAAAGATAAAGATAGAGAAAGAGGCCACCGGGCACAATTCCTGTAAGCCATAAAAGGATAAAAACAAGATAGAGAAAGGGTGTGATCCAAACGGCAGCATTCCAAATCTTATTCTGAGACAACCCATTATTGGGACTCGAAGCAGTAAAATGCAACTCTTTCACAGAAGAAGAGGATATTTTCATCCCCGCCGTTCTAAAATGCAAACAGAATTCCTCCTTGCCTGCCAACTCCATGATGGTTTGTTGTCTGCCAAGAATCGCATCTTTATCGGTCAACGGATTTTGAATCATCTCGGCCAGTCTTTGTTCCCCAATGGGCAACACCGTCCTGTTAATCTGCTGAAAAAATGAGTTCTCTCCAAAGATATCCAGATCATAACTGAACGGATGAGTAGGATCTGTCATCTCAGAAGCACCATTAAAAACAGAAAAATCATGACGAAATGCTTTTAATTCATTTTCAGCCAACAGAATCAGGGACTCGGCTGACTCTTTCAGGTCCAATAACCTGTCATGCTTATTGAATAAAAAAGCAAAAGAAAGAGCCATGACAATGAGAAGTGGAATAAGCAGCTGGTAATCACCTACAAGCATATAGATCGCTATAAGGGTTCCGACAAATAGGATTAACCGAAAAGTGCCCAAAAGATGCATTTGTTTACCAAGTCGATCGCTCTTTTTTCTGTTCTCAGATACCAATCTCTCGTACGTAAGTATCCTCTCTTCAATCATCATGTTCACGATTAATGTTCTTTGGATACAAATCTATATAAAAAACCGCCATGGAACTTTATGAATGTACTATTTATAATAAAATGCAGATATGCTTTCGTTTTAAAATAATTCTTATATCTTTGCATCATCAAAACAATAATATGAAAGCAAATTGGTTCCATCATCATCATTTTCATACTTGCAGTCAGGCGAGCTGAAATAGATATGTGTGAACACCAACGAGATATTTATTGACCCGTCTGAAGAGCATCAGGCGGGTTTTTAATTAGTAGACCACTGTTGCTTTCCGGCACATAACAAACCAACAATGGAAAAAATCAAGATTGCAATTCAAAAAAGCGGTCGGCTGAGCGAGAAATCACTTGAGCTGCTCACCGAGTGTGGAATCAAAGTCTCTAACGGAGATCGTAAGCTCAAAACCACAGCCCGCAATTTCCCCATGGAGATCCTCTTCCTTCGGGACGATGACATCCCACAATATGTGGAGCAGGGTGTTGCCGATATTGGTATCCTGGGTGAAAATGAGGTGTGGGAGAAGGAGAAAGATGTGAAGGTTGTAGAGAAGCTGGGATTTAGCAACTGCCGTCTCTCTCTTGCCATACCCAGGGAAGAAGTATATACCGGTCTCGATTATTTCAGGGGCAAGCGAATTGCTACCAGCTATCCGAAGATCCTCGGCAACTTTTTCCGTGAAAAAGAGATTGAGGTAAAGATTGAAGAGCTGGGCGGCAGCGTTGAGATTGCTACCGGCATCGGTCTTGCCGATGGCATCTTCGACATCGTGAGTACCGGCAGCACCTTGATCATGAATGGTCTGAAAGAGGCGGAGACTATTCTTCGCAGCGAAGCGGTGCTCATCAGCAACAAAAACCTCTCACCCGCCGTTTCATCTTTGCTGGATCAGTTGCTCTTTCGCATCAAGTCATACAAGGAGGGGCAAGGAAAGAAGTATGTTCTGTTGAATGCTCCCAACGATGTACTGCCCGATATTGTGCGGTTGCTGCCCGGCATGCGCTCCCCCAGTATCCTGCCCCTGGCAGATGAGGGTTGGAGCAGCGTTCACTCGGTGATACGCGACGATGACTTCTGGGAAGTGATTGATGAGCTGAAGCGTCACGGTGCCGAAGGGATCCTGGTAATCCCCATCGAGAAAATGATCCTGTAATTATGTGAAGATATGCTGATGTGAGAATTTTTTTGTCAATAATCTGCTAATCTGCTAATCAACGAATCACCCAAGATGAAAACAATCAACAATCCCTCGGAAAGCAAATGGAAAAAGCTGACCGAACGTCCGCTCATCAAACAGCGCAAGCTGATGGATACAGTGGAGAAGATGTTCTACGACATCCACCGCAAGGGCGACAAAGCAGTGCTGGCCTACAGCCGCAAGTTCGACTTCCCAACACAGCAGACACTGGAGGTGGATCAGGAGATCATTGCGCAGGCAGCCGAGAGAGTGCCGGAGCGATTGAAACAGGCCATTGCGCTGGCAAAAAAGAATATTGAAACTTTTCATCTCTCACAAAAGGAGGATGTACATAAGATCGAGACATCACCCGGTGTGGTATGCTGGCGCGAGTCGCGTCCCATTGAACGGGTGGGTATCTATATCCCAGGTGGCACGGCTCCCCTCTTCTCCACCGTGTTGATGCTGGCGGTACCGGCAAGGATTGCCGGCTGTAGTGAAATCGTGCTCTGTACTCCTCCCAATGAGGAGGGCGAGATTCATCCTGCAATACTCTATGCGGCAGCACAGACAGGTGTCACCCGCATTTTTGCCGTTGGCGGCATACAGGGCATAGGAGCCATGACTTTCGGCACCGAGAGCATTCCAAAGGTTGATAAGATCTTCGGTCCGGGGAACCAGTACGTGATGGCCGCCAAACGGTCGGCACAATTCTACGGCACGGCCATCGACATGCCGGCCGGCCCCAGTGAGGTGCTGATTGTTGCAGACAAGAGCTGTAATCCTGCCTATGTGGCAGCTGATCTGCTCTCACAAGCAGAGCATGGCCCCGACAGCCAGGTGATCCTGCTCTCCGACAGCAAGCAGGTGATTAAAGAGGTCAACAAGGAGCTCGACCTCCAGTTGGAAGCACTTCCACGGAAGGAGTTTGCCGCACAGGCACTGAAAAACAGCAGGGCCATTCACTTTCGTGACCTGGAAAACTGCATCGCATTCAGCAATGCCTACGCACCGGAGCATCTGATCCTGGCGACCGAGAACCCGACACTGCTCAGTCGCACCGTAGTGAATGCCGGGTCAATCTTCCTCGGCAGCTATAGTTGTGAAAGTGCAGGTGATTATGCCAGTGGCACCAACCACACGCTTCCCACCAGCGGCTATGCCAGAGCCTACAGTGGGGTATCACTCGACAGCTTCCTGAAGAAGATAACCCTCCAGCAACTCAGCCCTGAAGGGATCCTCTCCATCGGTCCCGCCATTGAGGCGATGGCGGAAGCGGAAGAGCTGTTTGCCCACAAGAATGCGGTATCGCTGCGTCTGGGATCTGTGTTGGCCGCCAAAATGGAACTAAACGAAGAATACGGCAAAGATGAAAAATTTTGACCTGCAGGCGCTGGTGCGCCCCAACATATGGGCATTGAAACCCTACTCCAGCGCACGTGACGAGTTTAGCGGTGATGAGGGTATCTTCCTCGATGCCAACGAAAACCCGTTTGGCAGGAAAAACCGCTACCCGGACCCGCACCAGCGGAAACTGAAGCAAGCGTTGTCAACCTTTCGCGGCATCCCTGCCGATCAGATTTTTATCGGCAACGGCAGTGATGAGGTGATCGACCTGGTCTACCGCATCTTCTGTGAACCGGGCAGGGATCGTGTGATCCTCTGCCCACCGACTTATGGGATGTATGAGGTGTCAGCCCGCATCAACAACGTGGAGGTTTTTGAAGTTCCATTGACAGATAATTTTGAACTGCAGACGGAACGGATACTGGAACAAAGCGCCAAATGCATCTTTGTCTGCTCCCCCAACAATCCTTCGGGCAACAGCCTGCAGGGCGTTGAGCAACTGCTGGATGCGTTTCAGGGAATCGTGGTGGTGGATGAAGCCTACATTGATTTCAGTAGCGACAAAAGTTTCACCGGTTTACTCTCCCGTTATCCCAACCTGATCGTGATGCAGACTTTCAGCAAGGCCTGGGCCCTGGCCAGCGCCCGCGTGGGAATCGCCTACGCCGGAAGTGATATCATCGCGCTGATGGACAAAACAAAACCGCCCTACAATGTGAGCAGCTTCAACCAGCAGGAAGCACTCAAGGCCCTCTCCAAACCGGAGAAATATGCCTACAGGGTGAAGGTGATCCTCGAACAGCGGAGCCTCCTGGAGGATGAATTGCAACAGATACCGGTCGTTCAACGCGTCTACCCCTCCGATGCCAACTTCCTGCTAGTAGAGGTAGATGATGCCAACGCGCTCTACCACAGCCTGGTGGAAGAGAAGGTGATCGTGCGCAACCGCCATTCCGTCGTACGCAACTGCCTGCGCATCACAGTGGGCACCCCGGCGGAGAACCGTCAACTGCTCACTGCCATCCGTAACTACAGCAATCAGAAGATATGAAGAAAATATTGTTTATTGACCGGGATGGTACACTGATCCTGGAGCCTGAGGATGAACAGATCGACAGCCTCGAGAAGCTTGAATTCTATCCCGGGGTGTTTAAGTATCTCTCCCGTATCGCGGCAGAACTGGAATATGAGCTGGTGATGGTCAGCAACCAGGATGGCCTCGGTACCGACTCCTTCCCGGAGGAGACCTTCTGGCCCGCACACAACAAGATCATCCGTGCCTTTGAAAACGAAGGAGTAAGCTTCAGCGAAGTGTTGATTGACCGCTCCTTCCCGCATCAACAACTACCCACCCGTAAACCGGGTACCGCCATGCTCACCCACTACCTGAAAGGGAACTACAACCTAGCGGAATCTTTTGTGATTGGCGACCGCGCAACAGACATACAACTCGCTAATAACATGGGGTGTAAATCCATCCTTTTAAGCAATGATTCACATTCCGAAGCGGACCTGACCACCTCCGACTGGGGTGAGATCTACCGCTATCTGAAAGAAAGACCGCGTACCGGAAGGGTGCATCGCAAGACCTCCGAAACCGATATCCTGGTAGAGGTCAACCTTGACGAGAGTGGTGGCAGCAACATCTCAACAGGAGTGGGCTTCTTCGATCATATGCTCGAACAGATCGCCCGTCACGGCGGCATCCGGATGACAGTACAGGTGAAGGGTGATCTTCATATCGACGAGCACCACACCATCGAGGACAGCGGCATCGCTTTGGGTGAAGCATTTCTGCAGGCACTGGGACAGAAGAAAGGAATCTCGCGTTACGGGTTCATGCTGCCGATGGACGATTGTCTGGCGCAGGCAGCCATCGATTTCGGAGGCCGTCCCTGGCTGGTATGGGATGCCGACTTCCGGCGTGAACGGGTGGGCGACATGCCTACTGAGATGTGCTACCACTTCTTCAAATCTTTCAGCGACAGCGCAAAGTGCAACCTGAACATCCGTGCGGAGGGGGAGAACGAACACCACAAGATAGAGGCGATCTTCAAAGCCTTTGCCCGCGCCGTGAAGATGGCTGTGAAACGGGGAGAGACAACAGGAATACCCAGCACGAAAGGAGTGATATAAGATGATTGCAATCATTCAATACAACGCCGGGAACATCACCTCGGTAGAGAACGCAGTGAAACGGCTCGGTTACCCTTGCAAGGTCACGGGAGACATTGAGGAGATCCGTCAGGCGGAGAAGGTAATCTTTCCCGGTGTAGGGGAAGCCGCAAGTGCCATATCCTATCTAAGAGAGAGGGGATTGGACAAGATCATTCAATCGCTTGTTCAGCCGGTGCTGGGCATCTGCTTGGGACTACAGTTGATGTGTGAACATTCTGAGGAGGGAAACACACAGTGCCTCGGCATTTTCCACACCACCGTGAAGCGGTTTCCAGCTAACGGAATCATACCCCATATGGGATGGAACAATCTTTCAACAAAGAATTCACTCCTATTCGAAGGAGTGTACCATGAAGATGATTTCTATTTCGTGCACAGCTACTATGCAGGCCTGTGCGAAGAGACAATCGCTACCTGCGATTATCTCCTCCCATTCAGTGCAGCCATGCAAAAGGATAACTTCTACGCCACACAGTTTCACCCGGAGAAGTCGGGCAGCGTGGGAGAGCAACTGCTGTACAACTTCTTAAAAATGTAACAACCAATTCGATCCGACTAATAATGAGAATCATTCCCGCCATAGACATCATCGACGGAAAGTGTGTCCGCCTCACAAAAGGAGATTACGCGACACAAAAAACCTATCGTGACAACCCGTTCGACGTAGCCCGTGAGTTTGAAGATCACGGTATTCGCTATCTTCACCTGGTGGACCTGGATGGTGCACGCTCCAAACATATTGTCAACCATGGTGTGCTAAGACAGATCACCGAAGGCACCTCACTGCAGGTCGATTTCGGTGGTGGCATCAAAAGCGATGAAGATCTACGCATCGCCTTCGAGAACGGCGCTGCCCAAATTACCGGTGGCAGTGTGGCACAGCAGCAACCTGAACTTTTCCTGCAATGGCTGGAGCACTACGGAGCGGAACGAATCATCCTGGGTGCCGACAGCCATCACAGGAAGATTGCCACACAGGGATGGCAGAAACAGTCAGAGGAGGATGTGGTGGATTTCATTGCCTCCTTTGCAACAAAAGGAGTAGCGTATGTCATCTGCACCGACATATCTAAGGATGGCATGTTGCAAGGCCCCTCGGTGGAGCTCTACCGTGAGATCCTTGCCGGAAGCGATATACGGCTGATTGCCAGTGGCGGCATCACCTCCATGGCCGATCTGGAGACATTACAGGCCATCGGCTGCGAGGGAGCCATCATCGGTAAGGCGATTTACGAGGGACATATCCGGTTGAAAAAGCTGCAATCGTTCATATCTCATGGTTAAAAGTTAAAAGGATAGTACGTTTATAATGAGCTGATGGCTGATGGCCGGATGCTGAAATGACAAACATATGCTAAAAAAAAGAATCATACCCTGCCTGGACATCAAAGAGGGTCGTACGGTAAAAGGAGTCAACTTCGTGGGACTCCGTGATGCGGGCGATGCAGTAGAGCTGGCCCGTCGCTACGTGGAGGAGGGTGCCGACGAGCTGGTCTTCCTCGACATCACCGCCACGGTGGAGCAGAGAAAGACACTCACCTCGCTGGTGCGGCGTGTGGCAGAGGAGATCAACATCCCATTCACGGTGGGTGGCGGCATTCGCACGCTCGAAGATGCACAGGCAATCATCCGTGCAGGTGCCGACAAGGTGAGCCTCAACTCTTCGGCTGTTGACCGGCCTGAATTACTCACCGAGATTGCAAATCAGTTCGGCAGCCAGTGTGTGGTACTGGCAATTGACACGAAACAGGAGGAGAATGGTGAGTGGATGGTCTACGTACATGGGGGGAGAACCCCCACCCCGCTACAGACGGTCGACTGGGCAATTGAGGGTGTAAGGCGTGGTGCCGGTGAGATACTGCTCACCTCAATGAATCACGACGGCATGAAGCAGGGATTCGCCCTTGAGATCACAGAAGCTGTCTGTGAAGCGGTTACCGTACCGGTCATCGCTTCCGGTGGTGCCGGCAGCATGGCACATTTCGCTGAGGTGTTTACCAGGACAAAAGCAAGTGCGGCACTGGCTGCCAGCATCTTTCATTTTGGAGAGATCCCCATTCCCGAACTGAAAGCTTATTTAAGCGAGATAGATATTCCAATACGATAATCAGTCGGTAGTGAGAGCCAATGGGCTGTTCTACCAACACAATGAGATAGATACAATGATTAATTTTGAAAAGTCCGCCGGACTGGTGCCGGTTATCATCCAGCATGCAGGTACCTTGCAGGTGCTGATGCTGGGCTACATGAATGAAGAGGCACTTGAGAAGACCAAAAACGAAGGGAAAGTCACCTTTTACAGCCGCAGCAAGCAACGGTTATGGACCAAGGGCGAGAGCTCAGGCAACTACCTTATCGTTGAGGAGATACTGACCGACTGCGACGACGACACCCTCCTGATCAAAGCCTTCCCACAGGGACCTACATGCCACACCGGCAGCACCTCCTGCTTCCGCGAGGAGACTGCCAAAGGGTTTGTCTACGACCTGGAAAAGGTAATTGAGCAGCGCATCACCGAGAATCCGGAAGGCTCCTATACCGCACGACTCTTCAGTCGCGGCGTCAACAAGGTGGCGCAGAAAGTAGGTGAAGAGGCTGTAGAGCTGGTGATAGAAGCAAAAGATGACAATCTCGACCTGTTCCGCAACGAAGCGGCCGACTTGCTCTACCACTACCTGATCCTACTCAAGACCAAGAACCTGAAGTTGGAGGATATCGAAGCTGTCTTGAAGGAGAGGCACAAGTAATTGTGGAGGTTTGAGGATTGAGGTTTTTGGTTTAAGGTTCGATATTTATTGGTTTCTTGGTTTGTGGGTTTGTGGTCTTAGCTTATAGTTTACTACAGCTGATCCACACCTTCTGACCATCATACAGGGTGGTGGCAAAGAGATAATTGTCCCCACCCTCTGTGAGACCCCACCTTTTGCGTATCTCAGCCACTGAGTGCGGGTAGTTGCGTACCGTGATATTCGTCTTCGGCACCGCGGCAACGAAACGCCTGATTTCCTTCCTATTGGCACCGAACCACTCCTCTACCCGAAAGATGCGACCGGGAAAGTTACCCACCAACCGGTCGCCGGTATAGAGATGGCTGTGCTTATGTAGCTTCTGTAACCTGTAGCGATGTGCCGTCACATTAAAGCCGCCCGCTTTCAGGATGGAGGCATTGGGTTCATAGAGAAAACGACCGGGAACCATACTGTAGGGGGCCTCCTGCTCTTCCTCCCCTGGGGTAAAGGAGAGCAATTCCCTTTCCCCTCCCTTTTTAAGGTTCACCGCATGGCAGAGCGACTCAACCGATTCTTTCCTGAGCAGGAAGAGCAACTCCTTGCACTCATTCTCCACGGAGACCACGTGCACTTCGCTCACCTGGTGCAGTGTTTTCACTGCCAGCGTGATATCAAGCATCGGTGAATATTTGATCATCACCTGTTCACCCTTCTCCAACAACCGGTCGGCAAGCAGTGAGAGATCAGGGGAACACTCTTCAATCCGGAACACTTTCTTTCCCCCCACATCCCGGCGCGCCGGATCGAGGTAGATCAGTTCGGCCAATGGCAGCTGCGGCAGCAACGCTTCACCTTCTATGTGATGCACTTCCGCTTGCTTCAAGTCCAACACAGCAAAGTTATGCTTTGCCAGGCGGCAGAGCTCTTCATCCTTCTCCACGTAAAGCGCCCGCCTGAAAAGTGGTGCCAGGAAAGAGAAATCAACCCCCATCCCGCCGGTAAGGTCGGCTAAAAGATCTCCTCCGGTCACGAGCGAAGCCTTGTAGCGTGCTGTCAGCTCAGATGAAGCCTGCTCCAGCGAGAGCTGTTGCGGATAGAGCAGCTCCCGGTTCCGATACCAGGAGGGAATCTTCTTCTCTGCCACTTGCCGCCCGGCAATCTGCGCAAGCAAAAAAGGCATATCCTCCCCTTTGTAGCGAAGTGCCAGTGCGTGCACATCCTCCTTCTCGTGAGCCTGAATAAATGCCAGTTGTCTGTCGGTTGGTTTCATGCCGCTGCAAATAAAAAAAACAACCTGCTTCTGAAAAGCAGGTTGTCCTTATTCACTAATAATCACTTTATGGTTTTATCTCCCCATCCTCATGACAGGAATGTAGCGCTTTATGCTTCGGCCACTGCCTGTGGCAGTACCGATACGAATGAGCGATTGTCCCTTTTCTTGCGGAACACCACCACACCGTCGGTCAGGGCAAAGAGGGTGTGATCCTTACCGATCCCCACATTCTCTCCCGGATGATGCACAGTACCACGCTGACGCACGAGGATGTTGCCTGCTTTGGCGGACTCACCACCGAATATCTTTACGCCCAATCGTTTACTTTCCGATTCACGGCCGTTCTTCGAACTACCTACACCTTTTTTATGTGCCATTTTCTTCTGATTTTAACTGATTAAGCAACAATTGATTTTACAAGTACCTCCGTAAACTGCTGACGGTGACCGTTCAGTTTTTGGTATCCTTTTCTTCTTTTCTTCTTGAAGACGAGAACCTTGTCTCCCTTCACATGCGAAAGAACTTCAACCACCACCTTGGCTCCTTCAACCAGGGGGGCACCTACGGTGATCGCTCCGTCGTTATCAACGAGCATCACTTTCTCAAATTCCACTTCTGCGCCCTGATCGGCGTTGATGCGGTGAACAAATAACTTCTGGTCCTGCTCTACTTTAAACTGCTGACCCTGAATGTCTACAATGACGTACATATCTGTAATAACTTATCGTTACGTGCCTGAGGCGAGTCACAAAGCGCGACTGCTTGTTGAGCCTATTGGCAAAATGAGGTGCAAAATTACAAAAAAGTTTGGGAAACTGCAAATAGTTTATTCCTTTTTTTCAACCGATTGGTAGGCGGCCCCAATATTTGCGATGATGTCACCAGCCATGAAGCTGCGGGGATTGATCGTTGTTCGGGTCAAATCAGCGGTCAGTCCGTGCAGATAGACCCCTATCCGAGCAGCATCCATGGGTTTGTACCCCTGTGTCAGCAGAGAGGCAATCATGCCTGTCAGCACGTCCCCGCTGCCGGCAGTCGCCAGTGCGGGGGTGCCGCTGCTGTTCACATAAAGATAATCGGAATCAACGATGAGTGAATAGGCGCCTTTTACCACGATCACCACTCCATACCTCTTTGCGAAGAGTCTTGTCTTTTCAATTTTCTCAAAATCGTCGCGCCAACCACCGATCAACCGTTCCAGCTCTTTCGGATGAGGTGTCAGGATGGTCCCCGGCACCATCAGAGAGTACCATTCCGGATGTCGTGAGAGAATGTTCAGTCCGTCGGCATCAATCACCAGCGCTCCTCTGTAGTAATACAGAAAGGCAGCAAAAGCCTGAGCTGTGTCACCATGTTGCCCCATTCCCGGCCCAATGCCCACGGCATCGGGATCAATCGGATAATTTATTTCTGTGATACGCTCAGCATCTTGGTCTTCGAGGACCATCGCCTCGGGGACGACCGACTGCATCACAGCAGTTCCACAGCGTGGCAGATAGGTGGTTACAAGGCCACAGCCGGTGCGGAGGGCTGCCTTTGCAGCCATACAGAGTGATCCGCATTTGCCGAGGCTTCCACCCACAAGAAGGGTGTGACCCTGGGCACCCTTGTGGGCAAATCGGTGCAACGGTTTCAACAGAGAGGCAATCATTTCCTGCTCGACATACTCCATCTCACTCTCTGCTTCGGCAATGGCACCGTCATCCAGCCCTATATCCACGATCTGCACCTCACCAATAAAATCACCATTCTCCGGCAGAAAGAGTGCCAGCTTCGGAATCTGGAAGGTGACCGTCACAGTTGCCCGCACGGCAAGCCTGCTGTTACGGTCCATGAAGAGACCGCTGGGCAGATCAATGCTGTACACCGGCCGACCACTCTTGTTGATTGCTTCAATCACTCTTGCTGCGATACCCTCCACCTCCCGCGAGAGACCTGTTCCGAAGATCCCGTCGATAAGCAGATCGAACTGCTCCATTACAGGGAGATCCTGCTCGCCGGTGATGATATTGGAGGCAATATGCTCTGCCTTCACACGGCGCAGGTTGTGCGCACAATCTTCCGTGTAACGGCCACCCTGATCCACCACGCAGACCGTCACCCTGTAACCCGACTGATGGAGGAGTCGCGCCACCACCAAGGCATCCCCTCCGTTGTTGCCCGTACCGGCAAGAATCAGTATTTCCTGTTTCTTCTCCGGACATCGTGTCATAAAAAAGTTCGTGAAAGCGGTTGCCGCCCGTTTCATCAAAGTCAGAGAAGAGATGCCCTCCCGTTCAATGGTAGCAGCATCAATTTTCCGGATCTGTTCAGCTGTCAGGATTTTCATTATATCAAACTTATTTATTGCATTCACACATTGTCATCCGGCAATTCAATCCTGCGGTACATCTTGTAGAGCCTGAGCATCAGCGTGCCAAACAGGACGGCCATCACCACCAGCAGATGGCTGGCAATCCCCTCAACATTGAACGATAACTTTATCAGCGTGGTGGAGACCACAAAGCCGGAGTTGCGCATCACCTTCGGGAAATCGTCGGTGATTGCAAAAGAGAAGAGCAGCACCAGCAGATCGGTCAGGATCAGCACCATGAAAAAATCGGAGAAGAATGCCTCGGTAGCCATCTTGGTATGCCGAAAGAACCCAAGCAGTGAATGATCCATGAAAAGCCATTCCACCATGTTGAACAGCACCATCACCACAAAAAGAACTGTCAAAATCAAGGCCAACACCTTTTTGGCCGTGACGTACCGTTTCTTTTTCGTTGGCAGACCGGGAGGCAGACCGGGATAATTTTTATCCACCCGGATCGACTTCTGGTTACGGAGATAAAATAGATAAATCAGCAGGAAGAGGATCAGGATGGTAGCCATCGAATAGAGAAAATCGGGCGTGGCGAAGAGATCCTCCAAATCGGAGGTGAGGGAGAGCTTTGAAAGCTCATCGAAGATGCCGCGGATGGTGATCAGCGCGATGATTTCGAACTGTTTCCCGATGTAGATTGTAATTGATTTGGGCAGATAGTAAATCAGACAGTAGACCTCATAAAAGAGAATGATGGAGAAGGGGGTATATAAGGCATCAATGGGACTCTCCATCCCGGCAAGAGAACCGCCGGCACCAATCCAGCCCAAATGCTGCATGCCGATTACAATGAGATGCAGAAAAAAGCCCGCCAGTGCCATTACAAACACCAGTTTTTCTATCAACCGCTTACTCTTCCCGGAGAGGACCTTCTCGTAGAGTGTTGCGACGATGCTTTTCATTTTTCTCTTCATGCGCTTCTTTTTGGTAAAGATAGAACTTTTCAGAAAAAAAAAGAAATCACCCTGCCGGAAATAGCATGATGGAAATAAAAGAAAAAAATGGGGTTGATTTGTAAAAGGAAAGAAAAAGTGCGCAGGATGAGACTCGAACTCACACGCCGTAACCGGCACTACCCCCTCAAAGTAGCGTGTATACCAATTTCACCACCTGCGCAGGGAAGGTGCCCGGAACAGGACTCGAACCTGCACGTTGTAACCAACACTAGTCCCTGAAACTAGCGCGTCTACCAATTCCGCCATCCGGGCATTCTCATAATGTATCTTAGGGTGAGGGAACAGGCCGCTGCCTGCCTGCAAAACGGTGAAGAGCCAGGGGCATTCTTTCCGAATTGCGGATGCAAAGATACATGATTTTTTGAAACAGAAACAATAATTGTCATTTTATTTTCACCGTTCTCAATCTATTTATCACCCAATACCGGTTACTGAACACAACATTAACCAATTGGATCATCATGCCACCGTCCAAAAAAAGGCTGTCCCTTATGGACAGCCCCTTCAAAACACAATGAAAATATTAAAAAGTAGAGTGAATCTGCTCAAACAACATCACTCCCGGCTTCCGATTCCTCATCTTCAAGGTGAGGAGGCTCTGCGGTCATGAAGGTACGTGTATAGTTCCTGATGCGTCTGCGCACCACGGAAGGAGGCTCCTGATTCCTGTAGTTGTTCAGCACGTCGCTCACCTCTACCGTCTTGCCCGCCGGCACCGAGATCTCCACGGTGATGCTCTGTTTGCGAAAACCCTGCGTTGACGGTACCATCAGAAACTCCGGCAGGTAGAGCAGCGAATCTTGCTGCGTAATCTCAAAACGGAACTCTTCCAGATCTGCCTTCGCTCCGCGCAGCTCGCGACAGCTGCTTGCAGCAATTGTCCGTACGTGAAATAAAGAGTCATTGCTGTTGCGGATGTGCAGATGAATGTCGCGGAAGAGTAATGAATCCTCGTTGACGTTTGTATAGGGGAGATGGTCGATATCAGAATCCATTCCCCAACCGATACTGAACTCTGAATAATCATCTTGATAAGGCATCATATCCACATAGAGGCTCTTTCCGTCGATGGGCATCATCTCAACACTCCTCTCCAGGGTACTCTCCTCGCGGAACTTGTCAGCCACCTGAGCTGCCAGGATACCGGCTGCCACCAGACCACCGATCCAGAGGATCGTAGAGATGAGACCAATCATAGGACGTGATTTGGCCTTCATCACCCTCCGCGCAATCCACACCAGGATTGAAACAACCGGAATACCAATTAACAGGATGAGCGAGGCGTACAAGAGAGTGGTCTCCTGCCCCGGGTCAATGAAGAGGGATTTAAGCGGCATCATCTGTGCCCCGGCAAAAAGAAAGGCTACAAAAGCACTCACCATCACCAGTGCCAGGATTCCCACGAAAGAGAAGAAGATGATCTTCAGCAGCAGGATAAATCCATTCAAACAACCCGGGCGCTCCGATGGCGGGGCAACGTGAGCCCTGTTTGCGGATGCCGAATGATCAGCAGGCCGCGCAGCATCAGAAGGGTGTGGGGGCATCTCATCGATGGAGACTTTTTCAAATGAATCATCGGTCCCGGCAGCCATGTATGCGGGAACCGCGGGTGGTACCTCTCCCCCGTCGCCGCGGCTCCTGGCAGTGGCCACATTGTTGCTCACCCTTTCACGGATGGAACGGATATATTCCTCTTCACCCATCATCTCAAGCTTCTGCTTCACGCTCTTCGCCTCGGGGATGATGATCCAGAAGACGATGTAAACCACTACCATGCTCATGTTGATGTTCCAGCTGAAGTCCACCTCGTCGAACAGGTAATTGAGCGGGAAGAACGATATCATCCCGATCAGGTTGAACAGCAACGGCAGCAGGAAGATCAGACGGGGAATCCAGCTGTCAATCTTGAAATAGGCGGCAATACCGCCGCATACACCCCCCAGAAAACGATCATTCGGATTGCGGTAGAGCCTTTTGCTTACATTTGTTTCCAGAACCTTCGGTTTCAACACGATCCAGAGTACGATGTAGACCCAGAAAAGGAAACCAAAGAAGAGCACGAAGATCATCCGCAGCCAGACCGGATCGGTCCTGAAATAGTGTGCCAGACCACTGCAGACACCCCCGAGAATGCGATCACCTGAATTGCGATAGAGCGAGCGGCGCACCTCATCTCCCGGAGCGGCTGCAGATCCCTGCTCTCTGCTTTCAGCAAACGCTGCTCCAGGCTCTGATGCAGCCTCCTCATAATCGCTGTCAAAGTCTTCCGGCTGACCGATGCTGGTGATGATTGATGCCACATCCTCATCGGTAATACAGTTGATTCCATGCTTCAAACGATTGCCGAAGAGCTCGGCAATGCGGCACTCAATGTCGTTCACAATCTCATCTCCCCCCTCCTCACGCGCAAAGAATCGGGTCAGACGCTCGATGTACTGTTTCAGCATTTCATAGGCGGTCTCCTCAATCGCGATCACCTGCCCCTGAAAATTGATGTTGATTACTTTCTTCATATGGTGTTGTTGTTCAATTCTGACTCTTCCTTCGGTTTACGGGTTACCAGTTCTACTCCTGTGGCCAGTTCATTCCAGGTGGTGGCCAGCAGTGCCTGAAATGCCTCTCCTTTCTCGGTGAGCTGAAAATATTTCCGGGGTGGCCCCGAAGTGCTTTCCACCCATCGGTAGGTTAGGATCTCTGCGTTCTTCAAACGATTCAACAGGGGGTATAGCGTCCCCTCCAACAATTGAAGACCTGCACTCTTCATCTCATCGATGATGTCGCCCGGATAGGCCTCCCCTCGTTTGATAATGGATAGGATGCAGTATTCAAGCACTCCTTTCCGCATCTGACTCTGTGTATTCTCTATGTTCATAGCCATTTTACTCTTTTCAGTCTTTAGCTGAGATCTGATCATTCATCTTCACCCGACAAAAATAATCATAACAAAGTATTATGCAATACATAGTACCAACTATTTTCATGTTTTTAATATTATTTAACTGTGTACCCCTTTTGACGGGTAAGGGCGGCAAATCGAAAAAAAGCGTTATATTTGTGACCATAAACCATTTCAGATGTCGTTACAGGGTAAACATATTGTATTGGGGATCAGCGGCAGCATCGCTGCCTACAAATCGGCCATCCTCACCAGGCTGCTGATCAAAAAGGGTGCCGAGGTGCAGATCGTAATCACACCGGCCGGCAAGCAGTTCATCACGCCGGTGACGCTCTCCGCCCTCTCCGGTAAGCCGGTGATCAGTGAGTTCTTCGCCTCCGGTGACGGGACCTGGCACAGCCATGTGGAGCTTGGATTATGGGCCGACATGATGGTGGTGGCACCCGCCACCGCTGCTACCCTGGGCAAGATGGCCCACGGCATTGCCGACAACATGCTGATCACCACCTACCTCTCCATGAAGGCGCCGGTGTTCGTGGCGCCCGCGATGGACCTGGATATGTTTCGTCATGTCACCACGCAGCGTAACCTGGAGATCCTGCAGCGCGATGGCGTCACGATCATCGACCCGGCTGAAGGTGAGCTGGCCAGTCACCTCGAAGGAAAAGGACGTATGGAGGAACCGGAAAAGATTGTCGCCATCCTGGAGGAATCTTTCGCAAAAAAGGAGCTCACAGGCAAGAAGATACTGATCACTGCCGGCCCCACCTATGAGCGGATTGATCCGGTGCGCTACATCGGCAACTTTTCCTCCGGAAAGATGGGTTTCGCCCTGGCGGAAGAGTGTGTCGCACGCGGTGCCGAGGTATTGCTGATTACCGGTCCCACCGCATTGTCACTCTCCCACCCCGGTGTCCGCAGGATCGACGTGGAGTCGGCAGAGGAGATGCACGACGCAGCCCTGAAGGCTTTTCCGGAAATGGATGCGGCCATCCTCTCGGCGGCTGTCGCCGACTACCGGCCGGCGCAGAGGGCTGAACGCAAGATCAAGCGGAAAGAGGGTGAAGGTCTCACCCTGACCCTCACCCCCAACCCCGACATCGCGGCAGCACTGGGACGCATCAAAAGGGAAGAACAGCTGCTGGTGGGCTTTGCCCTGGAGACCGACAACGAAGAGGCGAACGCCCTCGGGAAGATGGAGAAAAAGCAATTCGACCACATCGTGGTCAACTCCCTGCGCGACGAGGGGGCCGGCTTCGGACACGACACCAACAAGATAACGATCCTCTCCCGCGGCGGCGGTAAAAGAGCGTTCGAGTTACAAACAAAAAAGGCAACTGCAAAGGATATCATTGACACCCTTTTTGCCTCTACTTAGAACTGACATTAATTGATGAGATATTTTTTTCAATACGGATTACTTTCTTTCCTGCTTTTCGTTTTTACCTCAACGGTTCTCTCCCAAACATACAGATACCCGATCACCATCGCGCCGGCTCTCAGCGGCAACTTTGGCGAACTGAGGAGCAACCATTTCCACTCGGGTATCGACTTCAAGACACAACAAGCGGTCAACAAGCCGGTCGTCGCCATTGAGGATGGATATGTCTCCCGCATCAGCGTCTCCCCGGGCGGCTATGGCTTGGCTCTCTACATCGATCATCCCACCACGGGTCACACCAGCGTTTACGGCCACCTCAACAGCTTTTCCGATAAGATTGCACAATATGTGGAGGAGAAACAGTATGAACTAGAACGTTTTCAGGTTAACCTCCACCCCGAAGAGGGGCTCCTGCCGGTGAAGCGGGGTGAGCAGATCGCCCTCAGCGGCAACACTGGCAGTTCGGGAGGTCCTCACCTTCACTTTGAGATTCGCGACCGGATGAGTGAGGAACCGCTGGACGTACTGGAATATATCTCCCGCATACCCGATACACGAAAACCGGACCTGCGGGGCATTGCTCTTTACCCGGTTGAAGGCCGGGGGGTGGTCAACGGCAGCAGCAACCCGCTGCGGATCACGCTTGCCAAAGACAAGGCCGGCAATCCCCTGCCACCGGCCGGCAACCTTACAGCCTGGGGCCGCATTGGCATTGGGCTGAAAGCCTACGACCGGATGAATGGCCAATCCAACATCTACGGTGTGAAACATATCCGTCTCTACCTGGATGATGAGCAGGTCTTCAGCAGCACCATCCGTCGTTTCTCGTTCGACCAGACCCGCATGCTCAACGCCTTCATCGATTTCACCGACTGGCGCGAACGGCGTTCCTTCTACATGAAATCGTTCCTCGAACCGGGCAACAAGCTCCCCTTCTTTCAGACCAAAAACAGGGGTTTTGTGGAGATCAACGAGCAGAGGGAATACCGCTTCCGGTATGAGCTGGAGGACCACTACGGCAACCGTCTCACCTATCGCTTCACGGTGAGGGGCGTTCCGGGTGAAATTCCACAACCCCTACCCTGCGGTCATTACATGTCCTGGCAGTTTGAAAACAGCTACAGGGACCCTGATCTCTCGCTGACAATTCCTGCCGGCAATCTTTACCAGGACATCTGCTTCACACATCATGCCGTGAAAAGCAGCACCCACTTTTCCGATATCCACCGGATTCATGACACCCCGGTCCCCCTCCACCGGAGTGCGAGTCTGCGCATCCGTCTGAAGAGCGACACGTTAAAACAGAAAGGCAATTACGGGATTGTAAGCCTTGCCAAGAATGGGAAAGAGAGCTGGTTGGGGGGAGATTATGCTCATGGTGGCATCACCGCTTCCATCCGGGAGCTGGGAGGGCGCTACGCCGTGGCGGCAGACAGTGTGGCACCGCTGATCACACCACTGCAGCGGGAGAACTGGAAAAGCCGGCGTACCATCCGCATCCGTCTCAGCGACGACAAAAGTGGTGTCGCCTCCTTTCGGGGGGAGATCAACGGTCGTTTTGTGCTCTTCACCCACGACAGCAAATCGAGCCTTTACACCTATCGGTTCAACGAGAAAAGGGTTCCTGATGAAGAACCCATGGAGCTGACCTTCACCGCCACCGACGGCGCAGGCAACAGCAGCGAATACAAATCAACCTTGTAAGCCCGGGAGTTTCACCCGGTGGTTGCTTTGTCTCTTGATTGTCAGAGCCCCAGCGTCTCCTGCACCAAACGGATCTCCCGTTCACTGCCGGTGTGCTTCCCCTCCACGTCAGATAGCTTCACGCAATCCTGCCACTCCTCCTTGTCGGTCATCCGGCAGCGGAACAGCTTCATCACGATGTTCATCCCCTTGATGTTGTTGCCCACATCGTTGGTCAGGTTGGTGCCGATGCCGAAGGTGGCACCGATCCGGTCGCCACAGTACTCCTTGATCTGAATCGCTTTCTCCACGTTCAGGCTGTCGGAGAAGACCAGGTACTTGAGCTTGGGGTTCACCCGCAACTCCTCGTAACGTCTGATCACCTTGTCCACAAAGAGGTAGGGATCACCGCTGTCGTGCCGCAGGCTGGTAAAAAGGGATGCATGCTTCTTGCTGAAGTTTCTCAGGAACACATCGGTGGTGTAGGTATCGGTGAGCACCGTTCCCAGGTCACCGTCGAAGACGTTGATCCAGTCCTCCATCGACATGTAGTTGGCCATCTTGTAGCCGTAGATGGATCCGTGAAACTGCACCCATTCATGCGGATGAGTACCCGAAACGTTGAGACCATGCTTGTAGGCCAGATAAACATTGCTGGTGCCGAAGAGACTCTCGCCGGCATGCTGCTTCAGGATACCGGTGACCCGGTCCTCCACGTCGAAACTGAAGCGGCGTCGCATGCCGAAGAGGGAGAAAACGATGCCATGCTCCTTCATCCGCAGCGCCTTCTCAATGGCAGCCTGTTGCATATAGGGAAGGTCGGGGTACTCTCCCCTCTCCAGGAACCACAGCTCGGAGATGGTGGCCAGGATGGGGGTCTCCCAGAGCGTCACCCGGTAGAGCAGCCCACTGGCTTTGATGCGCAGCTTGCGATGCTCCATGGTGATCTCCACCTCAGAAGGATCGAAGCGAAACCCTTTCAGGAAATCGATGTAGGTGGGCGGCAGATAGGGCATCTGCTTCCTCACGAACAGCTCCTCCTCACGAGTGAGTGAGAGCTGTGCCATCTGATCCAGCTCCTGTCGCAGCAGCCGGTCAAATCCCTCCGGGTAGTCGCCCCCACTCCGGTCAACGAACTCAAACTCACCGCAGGCACGGGGAAAGAGTTTCGAGTAGGCGTAGCTGGTGGTAAACTTATAGAGGTCGGTATCGAGTATGCTCCTGATGATTGCCATATGATCTGCTCTTAATTGTTTGGAATGTAAACGTTTTTTTTAATGATTTCGTTCACAGGAAATGAACAATGACTGGAAAACAGATTCTTCTAACATTCGTGTCTATCCCCTCATGATCCCCTCATACTTTTATGAGGGGATCATGAGGGGATAATGAAGGTATACTAACCGATGTCTTGTAAAAAAGAGCAGGATGTATGTCAGGTGTACCATTGAACAGAGCCTTAAATAAAAAAAGAGGGCGCCACTATCACAGCGACGCCCCCTGAAAATTTATCGTTAAAAAAAATATCAGATGCCTCCTTCAATGTTCCAGACAAACGCCCGCAGGCCCAGGTTGGCCGACTCGCTGTCCAGTTCGCGGAGGTAAGCCAGCAGCCCCTCCACCTTGTGGTCCTCAACCACCGTGAGGATGGCATTGTTCACCGAGGGCCAGGCATGGCTCCCGTAGTGGGGAATGCCATCGCTGCTGCCTCTGCCGTAGACCTCTTTCCAGGAGGTGAATCCCCGTATGTTGAGTCGTGCGAGGTTATCCACGATGATGTCATAGTGGGCCTGGTCGAGCATAATCATTACTGCTTTCATATCTTATGGATTGTTTATTTATACGTTCACTTCATTGTTCACCAGCACCTCACGATGCTTCCTGCGTTTTCTGCGCACGCCGTAGCCGGCCATCATCGAGTAGAGTGCCGGAATCAGCACCAGGGTGATGATGGTGGAGAAGGTCATCCCCCCGATGATGGAGATACCGAGCGACTTCCACATCTCCGATCCCTGCCCCGTACCAATGGCCAGCGGCACCATCCCCAGGATGGTGGTAAGCGTGGTCATCAGTACCGGCCGCAGACGGGAGCGTCCCCCATGCACCACAGCGGTGATGATCGACATGCCCCTCTCCCGGTTCAGGTTGATGTAGTCGATCAGCACGATGGCGTTCTTCACCACCATACCCACGAGCATGATCAGCCCCACGAAGCCCATGATGCCGAGTGGCTCTCCTGTGACAGCCAGCAACAGGATCGAGCCAGTGAAGGCGAAGGGTACCGTCAGAATAATCATGAAGGGATAGGTGAGCGACTCAAACTGAGACGCCAGCACGATGTATACCAGCAGGGAGACAATCATCAGCAGCAATCCCAGCTGCCCGAACGACTCCTGTTGCTCTTCCATCGAACCGCCAATCTCGATCTGTACTCCTGCAGGAACTTCATATTCGGCAAGCAGGCTGCTCACATCCTCCACCACTTCGCTCAGTGCGCGGCCATAGATGCTACCCGTGACGGTCACGATACGCTGGCGGTCCTGACGGTCCACCTGCGGCAGGGTCGATGTCTCCACCACCGTTCCCAGGTCCCTGACGCGTACACCGGCTCCCATCGGGTTGTAGATCAAAATGTTCTCGATGTCCTCGATCGACTCGCGATATTGCTCTTCGTAGCGTACCCGGATATTGTATTCTTCACCCTCCTCGCGGTATTGCGACATGGTGAGGCCGTTGATCCTGTTGCGGATCGCATTGGCGGCTGTGCTCATGTTCAGTCCGTTCAGCGAGAGCTTCTCACGGTCGAACTGAATCTGGTACTCCATGCGGTAATCTTTTCGGGAGACGGTGATGTCCCTGAGGCCATCCACCTTTTCCATTTTTTCCTGCAACTCTGCCGCAACCTTGTCGGTCACCGTCAGGTCGTAGCCATAGATTTCAAGCGCCACGTTGCTGCCGCCGGTCATACCCATGTCACCCCCACCGGGCATCACCTGGAACCGCCTCACCTCCGGCATGGCTGCCAGGTCTTGCCGCATCTCATCAGAGACATCATAGATGCTCTTCTCGCGGTTCTTCGACTCGGTCAAACGGATGGTGTAGGTCATGATGTTGGAGGCGTTGTCCTGCATGGCTGCCCAGGCGTTGTCCTCGCTGGCAGATCCCACGCTGAAGGAGATGATCTCAATCTCCGGATACTTGGCATCCATCATCTGAGCGATGCGGTGTCCCGTCTCGCGGGCCACCTCCATGCGCGTGCCGGTGGGCAGCTCCACCGTCAGTGCAATGTCGTTGTTGTCCGAAGCGGGCATGAACTCCGTCTTCAGCGTCAGGGCACTGATTACCACGCTCACGGCGAAGACAATGAGTACCGTGAAGAGGGTGAGCCTGCGACGTCGCACCACCCTGCCCACCAGGCGTGAATAACGATGATCTATCCTGTTGAGCAGCGGCAGCACCCGCTTGCTGTACCAGCGGTCAAAGCCGTTCACCTTTACATCCTTGTTGCCCTTCATCATCTTGGCGCTCATCATGGGAGTGAGTGTAAGTGCAATGATCAGCGAGAGGGCGATGATGATTGTCACCATCCATCCCAGCTGCTTGAACATCACACCGGCAAAGCCACCCACCATGGTCATTGGCAGGAACACCGCGATGATGGTGAGCGTAGAGGCGATCACCGAGAGGGAGACCTCCTCGGTTCCGTAAACTGCAGCCTGTCGCGGGCGACTGCCCCGCTCAATGTGGCTGGTGATGTTCTCCAGCACTACGATGGCATCGTCCACCACCATACCGATGGTAATGGAGAGTGCTGAGAGCGAGATGATGTTGATGGTGTTGCCCGTCAGGTAGAGATAGATGAAGGAGCCGATCAGGGAGATCGGGATGGTCACCATAATAATGATGGTGGCACGCCACCTTCCCAGGAAGAAGAGCACGATGATACCAACGATGAGAAGCGCCAGTAGAATGGTTTCCAACAAACTGTTGATCGAGACCTTCACATACTCTGAGGAGTCCATCACCGTCACCAACTTGATATCGGGCGGGAGGGTCTTCTCCAGCTCGGGCAACTGCTCCTTCACGGCGTTGGCGATCGACACGGTGTTGGCTCCCGATTGTTTCTGCACCACGATGGAAGCACTGCGGACACCATTGGTGTAGTTCTCCTGCACGCGCGACTCGAGGGTGTCGCTCACGGTAGCCACATCGCGCAGGTAGATGGGTTTGCCCTGGCTGCTGCCCACGATGATGTCGTTCAGCTCACGGCTGTTTTTGAACTGCCCTTCAAGGCGCAGCATGTATGTCTGTGAACCGATGTCGAAGTTACCGGCCGGCACGTTCACGTTCTCGGTGGCGATCACCTGGGCAATCTGCTCGAGTGACAGGTTGTAAGCCTCCAACTTCTGCGGCGTGACGTTCACCTGCACTTCCCGTTCAGGTGCCCCCGACACGGAGACGGTACCGATTCCCGGGATGCGGTTCAGCGGGTTGGCCACCTGTTCGTCGAGGATCTTGTAGAGTGCGCCGGCACTCTCCTCGGCAGTAGCCGAAAGCACCACTACAGGAATCATGTCGGAACTGAACTTGAGGATCATCGGATCCTCGGTCCCATCTGGCAGGAAGCCGGCGATCATATCCACCTTGTCACGGACGTCGTTCATCACCTCGTCCATGTCGGTACCAAATTCAAACTCCAGCATGATCATCGACATGCCGTCCTTCGACTGTGAGGTGATCTCCTTCAACTTCTCAGTCGAGTTGAGCACATCCTCCAGCGGGCGGGTGACGTTTGCTTCCACATCCTCGGCACCCGCACCCGAATAGGAGGTCATCACAGAGACGATGTTCAGATCGATGTTGGGATAGAGGTCGATCGGCAACTGCCGGTAAAACATCATCCCGATCAATACGACACCGATAAAGATCAATGCTGTTCCCACGGGATTTTTCACCGCGGTTTCATATGGTTTCATCTGTTCCTTTCTATTTGACTGTTCATATCGTTACTCAATCACCGCTACTTCGGTACCGTCTATCAGGCCGCTGTTGCCCTCCACGATCACCCGGTCACCCTGGTTCAGGCCCGAGAGGATCTCATACTTGTCATCAATCCTGGCACCCAGCTCCACCAGGGTGTAGTGCGCAATGCCCTCCTTTTCTACGAAGACATACCGATCGTTTGAACCCACCTGCTTCAACACGGCCCTGTCAGCGAGCAGGGGACGATCATTGGTGCCGAAGTTCATCTTCACCCTGGCGAACATGCCCGGACGGAGACGCTGTTGGCTGTTGGGGACGGTCACCTCCACGGTGAAGGTGTGTGCTACCGGGTCGAGCGTGGGATGCACCAGCGACACCTTGCCCTGGAAGGTCCCCCCCTCGAGTGCGTCGACGGTCACCTCCACCGGCATCCCCTTCACCACCTTGCTGTAAAACGACTCAGAGACGTTCACTACCACCTTCACCGGGTTGATGCTCTCGATGGTGAGGATGGGCAGCTGCATTGCTACATCGCCCGGATCGTAGTTGCGGGCGGTCACCACACCACTGATGGGACTCACCAGCGTGGTGTTCTCACCCAGATTGTTCAGTGCCGTCTCAGCAACCTCAAGCTGTGTACGGGCCTGGTCGAGCTGCTGCTTGGAGATGCCGCCCACGGCGAACAGCTCCTCATATCGTTCAAAATCCCTCCGCAAGGTGGCTACCTGTGTCTCCTGCTGGGAGAAACTGGCGGCATCCATCGCAGCAACGGCCTGGCCGCGGCGTACCGTAGAGCCCACATCCACCATGATCCGACGGATACGTCCCCCCATGGCTGGCGCTATGTTGTTCACCTGGTCGGCTTCCACCGATGCAGTGAAAGATGAGATCTGATCAACCGGCACCACCTGTACGGTCTCCACCCGCACATTCTTCTTCAGGGATGCCTCGTTTTCGGTTCCTTCCGAAGTTCCTTTTCCTCCGCAGGAGGCAAGCATTGCCAATGCCAGAAGAGATGTAAATTGCAATAAGCTGTACTTTTTCATCTGTTTGTTTGTTATCTTATTTTTTATTCGTTTGTCTCTACAGGTTGTATGTCATAGCCCAATACCTTCTCCAGGTCGGCCTTCGCCGCCAGGTAATCATATATGGCATTGCGATACTGAAGCTCTGCGTTGATCACTGCCAGTGCCGCTGCATTCACATCGACAATGGTCCCCATGCCGGTCTCGTAACGTTTCAGGGTGATCTCATGTCCCTTGCGGGCTTGTGCCACCGACGATTCGGTAGCCACCACCTGTTCAATGTTTTTGTGGATCAAATCGTAGTTGTTGCGGATGGAAAGCTTCAGCCCCCGTTCCAGCTCCTTGCGCTGCTCTTCCATCTGGAAGAGTTGTACCTCTGCCTGCTTCACGCCATGGTAACGCTGTCCCCCGTTGAAGATGGGAATCTGCAGGGTGACGCCAAGCATCGAATAGGGGTCCCAGCGGTAATCACGGAACTTGAAGTCGTTGTTCTGACTGGTGTAGGTCCAGTTGAAACTGGTGACCAGTGAAGGGGCGAACTGCAGCTTCTGCATCTCATAGGCGTTTTGTGCCTGCTCAGACTGCAGCTCGAACTGACGGATGTCGCTGTTGTTGACCAGTGAGGTGTCGGCGGGGATGATTGCATCGAACATAGAGGTACGGTAATCACCCAGTGCCCCCCTCACCTTCAGTGGCAAATCACTCTCCATGCCCATCAGCATCTTGAGCTGCAGTTCGGCAATCTTCATCATGTTCTCCGCCTGCAGAATACTGGGTATTAAGCTCTTGAGCCGCACATCGGCAGTGATCACGTCATACTCAGCCACGACGCCCTGGTTGTATCGGTTGCGAATGTTCTCCAGGTTGAGCGAGTCGGTCTCGTAGGTCTTGCGGAACACCGAATAGCTGTCTTGTGCCAACAGGAGACTGTAGAATGCCTTCTTCACCTGGTTCACCAGGTCGATGCGGGAGGAGCGTGCCTGCTCCATGGCAAGCCGGATGTCCACCTCGCTCATCTGAATATTTTTCCAGAGAGAAGGCATCACCAGCGGCATGCTCACATTCATCCCTGCGGACCAGACGTTGAAGCGGCCCATCTGTATCCCCTCGCCGGAGGCTTCCGGGTCGGGCATCATCACCTTGTTGAGCACCTGCAGAATCTGCAGCTCCTCAGGGGTATACTGGGAGGGATCAACATCTCCGCCCCCCATACCGAATCCTTGATCGAAATATACTGTCTGACGCTTGATGGCGCGCTGGTACTGACCAATCAGGTCGAACTGCGGCAGCAGTGCACCATAGGCCGATTTCTTCGCATACTCTTTCTTGGTGATCTCCATGTCGGCAACCTTCACTTTGGGATTCTCACTGAGTGCAATCTCGAGTGCCATGGGCAGATCAATGGAGAGAGTGTCATTCGACTGGGCATGGATACCTGACATAGTGGTAGCAGCAGCCAACAGCAGAACCGACAACAATCGGAATGATCTAAACTGATTCTTTATCACGCTTTTCATCTTTATTTAATTAGTTTTCTGTATTCTGTTCCTGATCTGACAAGTATTGGTCAATGATCCTGATTCCCTTCTCGGTGGAGATACCCCTGATGAAGTTGATCATCATGGTGAAGAACAACTCCTGGAACGAGAAGGGAGGTTTTTCCAGGTAAGAGGCACGGATGTAGGTCTGCGTCCCGTCTTCCACCAGGAATGCGGTCACCTCCACATTCAGGTTGCTCCGGATGTATCCTTGTGCAATTCCCTTGCGGAGGAATTCACACAGAAAGATGTTGTTTTTGGCCACATCCTCCTTGATCAGCTTCGCTGCCTGTGGATAATATTTCTGGATATCCTCAAAGAATTTCACGTTGGCCAGCGGTAGGTTCTGCTGCGCTTCGATGACCCTCAGGAAGACCCTGATCACGTTGAAATCGCCGGTAAGATAGGTGGCAAAATGGGCATTACGTTCTTCCCATGTCTTTTGTAGAAACGAAATGAGCAGATCCTCCTTATCCCTGAAGTTTTCATAGATGGTTCGCTTAGAGATGCCCAACGATGTGGCGATCTCATCCATCGAACTGTTTTTGACTCCATACTGGATAAAAAGATTTCCTGCTTTTTCTATGATTCTATCGCGCAATTCCATCAATAACCTAATTTTTAAAGGCACAAAAGTAGGGTGGAAAACCCAAAAACACAAATCAGTTTTCTTAGTTTTAACAAACTTTACACCACACCAACAGATGGTGTCACAAATTAAGAATTGTTCGCAGTTCCCGGTACCCTGCAACGCTTGCCCTTATCTGATCGCCATTGGCGAGAGTGAGCATCTGGTTCTGTTTCTTGTACAGCTCGATGCGCAAAATCTTCTCCACGTTGACAATGTAAGAGCGGTGCACCCTGACAAACCTGTTACGGGGCAGGCTGGCTTCGAAATATTTCATCGTCTCCTCTTTGAGGTAACGGCTCTGGGCGGTAACAATCTGCACGTAGTCGCCATCCGACTGGATGTAAACGATATCGGGTACCAGAATCACATGGATCTTCTGACCGCTTTTCACAGCCACCCGCTCCAGGCTCTCTTCCCCATTTTCATTCATAGCCTCGGCAGCGAAAGGTTGATCTTCAACAGTAAGGGGCAGGTCATCCTGATCGGTCTCAAAGGCTTCCTCCATCTCTTCATTCCTCAACCGGTCATGAATAATCAGCAGCTGTATGATGTAAACCAGCATCGCGATGAAAAGTGTCAGTGGCAACAATCGTTGCACCTCCTCCTTCATTTCGCTCCCGGCAATCAGCAGGGAGAAGAGATAGCTCAGCAGCCCCCAGCAGAGCATGTAGATCACACCCAACGCGGTGTAGTTCACCAGTCGCTGCCAGTAATCAAGCTTCACATACAGTGAAGAGTGAATCACGGTAGCCAGCAGCAATCCCATGCCTACCATGATGAATGCGTCCGTGAAACTTTTCATCCATAGCATAAGGGGGGAGATCATCCCCATGGGGCGCAATGCTGCTGCCTCGAAGAGAGCGAAGAGCAGTGAGCAGATCACGATCGGCAACCATCTGAAGGGTATGTAAAAGTGCATTTGTTTCATACGTCCTCTCTGTTCAATGTTGAACAGTTGCGACACCGACGTCAGCGTATCTCACATCCGCCAAAGATCAGGTCGCCACTTAAAATTAATTTACGCGCATAATCGGGTGTCGAAACCAGTCGTTTGTCTTCCATACCACCCAGTACGGTCTGGAACCGGGTCTCCACCATCCAGTCACCCGGGATGTAGAGCTCCACGCCACCAAAGGTGGCATTCACCTCGAGACAGGTCTCCCCTTCCGGCAATGTGGTTCTTCTCAGGTCCACCACGATACCGCCAAAGGTGGCATTGAGCTCTCCGCCATGAAAGACAGGATCCAGGAAGATGCTCTCCGAGCCGCCAAAGAGAACTCTTTTTTCAATTCTTCCACTTCCCTCACTGATTGTCTCCCGCTCAAAATGGGGATGTTTGCCCATGTGATACTGCTTTCTGGAGATTACCCGCAGGATGAGGACCACCCCCAGGAGGATCAACAGCACCGGCCAATAGACATGTGCGAAGTTACCGTCCAGCCCGGGGATGCTGCCCGGATATGCGGCTGCAATACGGGGCAGCAGGAAGAAGATGCCTACTATCAGCAGGATGGCCGGCATCAACAGGTCTCTTTTTGTTAATTTGAGCAGACCTGCAACCACAAAGATCATAGGCCAGGAGAAGAGCACCGGTTTGAGTGCAGGATTGATCCAACCAAAATTGAATGAGAGAAATAGCAACCCGGCAATCACCAGCAGCAAACCAAACAGGATCCCTTTCAACCTGCCGGAATAATTTGACGAAGCACACGAATTTGTTTTCATAACGCGTATTCTTTTTTTGCACAAATGTAGGGATGATCAACAGGTGATTGCAACCAAAAATCGATGAACGCATCTCATTTACCCGATGAATGAATCTTTTTTTTCCGCCAAAAGAATCATTTTTTTCAGAGAGCCTGAAATAATCGTTATCTTTGAAGGGTAAAATTATTAAAAATTTGAGAAACATATGAAACAAGTGTATGCTTTTCTTCACATTTTCTTCATCATCATTTCGTTACTGGTTTTTACGCAATGCAATGAGGGCAGTAAACAAAAATCAATGAATGTTGATGAACTGATGGTCAACACGCTATCGCTTACCGGAGAAAAAGTGATCGTAGAGGGGCTCTGCACACATGTTTGCAGCAAGAGCGGCATGAAACTCTTTCTGAAGGGCAACGACAGCTCAGCAACCCTGCGTGCCGAATCAGACGCCACTCTGGGTAAGTTTGACCCCCTCGCTGAGGGAAAGATGGTGAGGGTGATTGGGATTCTGGAGGAGGATCCGACTGAAATCACTGCTACGCTCCATGAGCATGGGGCAGCCTTGAACGACAGCACTGAGAGTGGCCATTGCGAAGAGGAGGATAGTGCGGTGCCAACCTACCACATTGCCGCCACCTCTTACCAGATATTGAATTGATGGAACAGATCACTCCCTTCAACGGATTCGCCCGGGAGACCATTTCATTTTTGCGTGAACTGAAGGAGAACAACGATCGCGATTGGTTCAACGAGCGAAAGGAAATCTATCAGGAGTCGCTCCTTAAACCGTTCAGGGCACTTGCCCTGATGCTCACTCCGGCGATGCACAACATCGATCCCCTCTTTGAGCTGAGACCTGCGAAAATGCTTTCCCGCATCTATCGGGACATTCGCTTTTCACCCAACAAGGAGCCCTACAAGAGCTCGATGTGGCTCAACTTCCAGCAAAAAGCGACCAACTGGGAAGATTATCCCGGCTTCTTCGCGGAACTGGGCACGGAAGAGTTTATCTATGGCATGGGGCTCTATGCTCCGAAGCGGAAGATCATGGATGCGTTCCGGGAGGAGATTTCCTACAGTTCTGATTCTTTTCGGGAGATGGCAATGAAGGCTTCTGCTGCAGGTTTCACGGTGGAAGGAGAGCCCTATAAAAGAGTGCTGCCCAGTGATCTGCCCGAATTCTTCCAACCTTGGATACAGCGGAAAAGCTGCTACCTGCTCAAACGGATATCGGTGAACGATCCACGCATCTACAGCAGTGCCATCGCCCTGCAGCTGATGGAAGATTTCACACAGGCGGCAGATCTTTACCACTTTATGATGGATGTCACGAAGGAAGCGAAACAATCATTATAAATTGTCACAATTATTTTATAATTTTGTACAGGTTATTGAACAATCTGCACAAATTCCATCAATATGACAAAAAACAAACTTAGGGACGATGCACTTGCCTATCATGCACAGGGGCGTCCCGGTAAAATAGAAGTAGTCCCTACAAAGCCCTACAGTTCGCAACGTGACCTCTCACTGGCCTACTCACCGGGTGTTGCTGAACCCTGCCTGGAAATTGAGAAAAACCCGCAGGCGGCCTACGACTACACCTCGAAGGGAAACCTGGTGGCGGTGATTTCAAACGGCACTGCCGTGCTGGGGCTGGGTGACATCGGTCCCCTAGCCGGTAAACCGGTGATGGAGGGCAAAGGACTCCTCTTCAAGATCTTCGCCGGCATTGATGTATTCGACATCGAGGTGAATGAGAAGGATCCGGAAAAATTCATCCAGGTGGTGAAGGCCATTGCCACCACTTTTGGCGGCATCAACCTGGAAGATATCAAGGCACCGGAGTGCTTCGAGATCGAAGAGCGACTCAAAAGTGAACTCGATATACTCATCATGCATGACGACCAGCACGGCACCGCCATCATCTCTGCCTGTGGTCTGCTCAACGCCCTCGAGCTGAACGGCAAGAAAATCGAGGAGCTGCAGATCGTGGTCAATGGCGCCGGGGCAGCAGCCAACTCATGCACCAGGCTCTATATGGCCCTGGGCGCCCGGAAGGAAAATATCGTGATGCTCGACTCCCGGGGGGTGATCCACATGAACCGCACCGACCTGAACGACCGCAAGCGCCCCTTTGCCACCGACAGAGACATACATACACTGGAGGAGGCGCTGAAAGGAGCAGACATGTTCCTCGGCCTCTCAGTGGCAGATGTATTGAATGAGGAGATGCTTCTTTCCATGAACGACAACCCGATTGTCTTTGCACTGGCCAACCCCAACCCGGAGATCTCTTACGAGCGGGCCATGTCGACCCGCGAAGACATCATCTTCGCCACCGGTCGTTCCGATTATCCCAACCAGATCAACAACGTGCTGGGATTTCCCTATATCTTCCGTGGTGCTCTCGACGTACAGGCCACCTCAATCAATGAGGAGATGAAAATCGCCACGGTATATGCCCTGGCAGAGCTCACCAGGAAGGCGGTACCCGACGTGGTGAACGAAGCTTACAGCGTGAAGAAACTCAGCTTCGGCAGGGAGTACATCATCCCAAAACCCCTCGACCCACGCCTGCTCACAACGGTGGCACCTGCCGTTGCTAAAGCAGCCATGGCCTCCGGTGTGGCACGCAAGCCCATCACCGACTGGGAGGCTTACGACCACAAGCTGCGCGACCTGATGGGGCTCGACAACAAGATGATCCGCCGCATGTTCGAGATGGGGCGGCAGCAACCCAAACGTGTGGTCTTCTCCGAGTCGAACCACCTCAACATGCTCAAGGCCGCCGAGGCAGCCTATGCCGAGGGCATCTGCCATCCCATTCTACTGGGCAACGAAGAGAAGATTGCCAATGTGGCAAAGGAGAACCAGATCAGCCTCGAGGGGATTGAGATCGTGAACCTGCGGCACGACCGCGAGGAGCCACGGCGTTTACACTATGCAACGCTGCTCACAGAAAAGAGAAACCGCCAGGGTATGACCCTCGAGGAGGCTGCCGAAAAGATGTTCGAACGCAACTACTTCGGCATGATGATGGTCGAAACTGGTGAGGCCGACGCCATGATCACCGGTGTCTTCAGCAAGTACCAGCAAACCACCGATATTGCGAAAGAGGTTATTGGCATCCGCGAGGGATTGAACCACATCGGCGCCATGCACATCGTCAACACCAAGAAAGGGATGCTCTTTCTTGCCGACACCCTCTTCAACCGACACCCCGACACAGAGGCACTGATCGACATCGCCCGCCTGGCCAACGCCACAGTCAAGTTCTTCAACCAGGAACCAGTCATCGCCATGCTCTCCTACTCCAACTTCGGTGCCGACACGGTGGGCAGCCCCGCCAGTGTGCATCAGGTGGTGGACATTTTACATGAACGTTACCCGGAGATGGTGATCGACGGTGAGATGCAGGTCAATTATGCACTGAACAGTCAGCTGCGTGACAGGAAGTATCCCTTCTCAAGGTTGCACGACAAGGAGGTCAATACGCTGGTCTTCCCCAACCTCAGCTCAGCCAATGCTGCCTACAAGCTGCTCAAGGAGACCGGCATGAACGACATCATCGGCCCCATCCAGATGGGACTCAACAAGCCGGTACACATCCTAGACGTGGAGACACCCGTGCGCGACATCGTGAACATGGTAGCCGTGGCAGTAATTGACGCCATCGTGGAGGAAAACATTCGCACAAACCGACTTACTCGCATCCAGTAACACTCAAATATAAACCGAAATTGATAACATGATGGAAGAAAGAAAGAAATTCCTGCTCTCCGAAGCAGAGATCCCGGAGCAGTGGTACAACATCACCGCCGAGATGAAGAATAAGCCGCAACCGATGATCAACCCCGGTACGAAAGAGCCGCTCAAGGCAGAGGATCTCTACCCGCTCTTCGCCGAGGAGTTGTCACGTCAGGAGGTGAACCAGAGCGACGCCTGGATCGATATCCCCGAAGCGGTGCGGGAGAAGTACAAGATCTACCGTCCCTCACCGCTGGTGCGCGCCACGGGACTGGAGAAGGCACTCGACACCCCTGCGCACATCTACTTCAAGAATGAGAGTGTCAGCCCGGTGGGATCACACAAGCTCAACTCGGCAATACCACAGGCATATTACAACAAGATTGAAGGCATCACCAACATCACCACCGAGACAGGTGCAGGACAGTGGGGTACCGCCCTGGCGCTGGCCACCAAGATGTTTGGCCTGGAGCTGGCGGTCTACATGGTGAAGATCAGCTACGAACAGAAACCCTACCGCCGCTCACTGATGCAGACATGGGGGGCACAGGTGATCGCCTCACCCAGCATGTCCACAAAGGCGGGACGCAAAATCATCACCGAACACCCCAACTACCAGGGAAGCCTCGGTACCGCCATCTCTGAAGCGATTGAACTGGCAATGCAGACACCCAATTGCAAGTATGCATTGGGCAGCGTGTTGAACCATGTCTCACTGCACCAGACAATCATTGGCCTGGAGGCGGAGAAACAGATGGCCATGGCGGGTGAGTATCCCGACGTGGTAATAGGCTGCTTCGGTGGAGGCTCCAACTTCTCCGGCATCTCTTTCCCCTTCCTGAGACATAACTTTGAAGGAAAAGCCAACACCCGCTTCGTTGCTGCCGAACCTGCATCCTGCCCCAAACTCACACGGGGTCGTTTCCAGTACGACTTCGGCGACGAGACAGGTTACACCCCTCTCATCCCAATGTACACGCTGGGACATAAGTTTGCTCCCGCCAACATACACGCCGGGGGACTGCGCTACCATGGTGCCGGCAGCATCGTAAGCCAGCTGCTCAAGGATGGCTATATTGAGGCGATTGACATCAAACAGCTGGAGACCTTTGAGGCGGGTGTACTCTTCGCACAGACTGAAGGGATTATTCCTGCACCGGAGTCAACCCACGCTATTGCTGCAGCTATCCGCGAAGCCAAGCAAGCAAAGGAGGAAGGAAAGCAGAAGGTGATCCTCTTCAACCTATCCGGCCATGGACTGGTCGATATGGCCGCTTACGACCAATACCTTGCTGGCGACCTCACCAACCACGAGGTGTCGGATCAGGATATTACCCGGTTTCTGGAAGAAATCTGACCGGTGATCAGCAACACGGCCGCTTGTTAAAAAACGGGGAATATGTGGCAAAGAGGTGAAAAAATGATCGGAATATTTGGTAATTCCACTCCTGTTTCTTATCTTTGACCTACAAGTTGAATGAGTAATTGCCGCATTGGTCGATTGGGAAACTCATCAATTACATTTTAGAAACCGAGTCACGTTTTTGGTGTCAATGGCGGGCCGCAGCCCTCGGGATTCATCTTCGGATGAACAGCGGATTACAAAGATACCGAAACACTCAAATCCTGTCACAAGGAGTTTCGTCTTATTCCACCGATGCGGCTTCTTATAGAAAGCAGATCTGCAACAGATAACACTATCTTGCAGACTGCTTTTCACTTTTATATGGGTCATTCTATGCCAAACATCAGAAAATATGGGGAACTGTTTCTGGTCTTTTTCAAGATTGGCGCTTTCACCTTTGGTGGCGGCTATGCCATGATCCCACTCATCCGGAACGAAGTGGTCCGGAAGAGAGAGTGGCTCAATGAGAACGAGTTCATGGATATGCTCGCCATTGCCCAGTCAATCCCGGGTCCCATTGCACTCAACACCGCCCTCTTCGTGGGCAACAAGCGGCTGGGCTTTAAAGGAAGTCTTTTCAGTGCCGCCGGCATCATCCTCCCCTCCTTCATCTTCATCCTGTTCATCGCCATCCTCTTCTCACAGTTCAGCGACAACCCCTTCGTGGAACGCATCTTCAAGGGTATTCGTCCCGCCGTGGTGGCACTCATCGCCGCCCCTTTACTGGGACTGGGACGCTCGGCAGGGGTAAACAGAAGGAATTTATGGATACCGGTGGCAGTGGCTCTTGCCGTATGGTTGCTGAAAATATCACCGGTCTGGATCATCCTGGCGGCCATCCTGATGGGGATCACGCACCTCGTTTATCTAAAAAAAGTGATGAAGAAATAAATGGAATTGATTGATCTTTATATCGCCCTCTTTCTCTCCTTCTTCAAGATCGGACTCTTTGGCTTCGGTGGCGGCTACGCCATGTTGCCCCTGATCCAGCAGGAGGTGGTGGAACTGCATGGCTGGATCACTGTGTCCGATTTCACCAATATCGTGGCCATCTCACAGACCACACCGGGACCCATTGCCTTCAACTCGGCCACCTACATCGGCTACTCTGCCGTTACCGAGATGGGATTTGCGCACGGCTACGGAGTGGTGGGATCGGCAATTGCCACCCTGGCGGTAAGCCTTCCCTCGCTTGTTCTGATGACATTGGTTTGCGCCTTCTTCTTCCGACTGAAGAACAATGCCTGGATGCAGGCATCCCTTTCCGTACTCAAACCGGCCATCATCGGACTCATTGCCTCAGCGGCACTGATGCTGATGAACGGCTACAATTTCATTGATTACAAGAGCTGGATCATCTTTGGTGTGGTGCTGGCAGCCTCGCTGAAGAAGGTGGATCCCATCCTACTGATCCTGCTCTCCGGAGTGGCCGGACTGCTCCTCTATTCCGCTTAGCTTCGCATCCTCTTTCTTCGTTCTCCTGCCTCCACGGATCAGCAACAGCAACAGCAACAGGAAGAAAAGAGCGACCAGCGACCAGAACCATATCTCCTGATAAAAGGGATCCCTGCTGTAGTCGATGCTGATGTCGAGGGAAGAAGCGATTCCAAACTCTGCTCCCCGCAAAAGGAGCGTGCAACCGAAAAAGAACAATGTCAACAGGAGATGTCTCATGGCAGAAGTGATTTCTGATAAGCAAGCCGCGGGGAACCGTCGCTCACGTAGATGATGCCGCAATAGGTGAACCCCTGCGATGTAATGATCTGCTGCATCACCCGATTGTCGCGATGGGTGTCCACCCGAATGTTGGGGCATTGGCTGAAGCTCCACTCAAAGCAAGCACCAGCAATCCCCCTCTCCGAGCCGGAAGAGGCGATGCGGTGCAACGTACCGTAAGGCTCATCGTTGAGCCAGGAACCATCAAATATCTGTTGATAGGTGGGGTCATCACCCAGGATGAAACAGAAGGTGCCAACAATCACTCCCCGTTCGTTCAGGCAAACATAACTGTGACCGGCGGCGATCTCCTCACGGATAAACGCTTCGGCAGGATAATGATCTCCCCACTGGGTTGGATTGCCGCTCCGCTGCATGAAAGCACGTGCGGCGGCATAGATCGCCATCACCTCGGCCAACTGTTCTGCTTTTGTATGACGTATCTCAGTGATCATCTAAAAGAGATTGCAATGCTGTTACACCTATTCACCCTTCCCGCTATCACTGTTTTTGGAAGAAGTTGTTTTGGCTGCCGCGCCCTTTTTGGTGGTGCTCTTCTTGGCAGTGCTCTTCTTGTTGGTGCTTTTTTTAGCACTACTCTTTTTAGCACTGCTTTTCTTCGCACTGCTTTTGCCGGCCTCTGATGTCGCGGCTGCTTTCTTCGCTGAAGCGCCCCTGCGCCCCCTACCGGTGGCTTTACCTTCCTTGTCGGCCTCCTCAATGATCGAACGGCACTCTTCCAGTGTCAGCTCCTCCGGCTTCACGCCTTTCGGAATCTTGTAGTTCCCCTTCTGATAGGTGATGTAGGGACCGTAACGCCCGTTGAGTACCTGCAACTCCGGCTCTTCCTCAAAACTGAGGATGAGTTTCTCCCGGTCTTTCTGCTCCTTGGCTTCAATCAGGACGATTGCCTCTTCCAGTTCGATCTCCAGCGGATCAACGCCCTTGGGCAGTGATACAAACTTGCTGTTGTGGCGGATATAAGGTCCGAAGCGGCCCACGCCTACCACCACATCCTTTTCCCGGAAAGCACCCAGGGTGCGTGGCAGCTCAAAAAGCTTCAGTGTCTCCTCCAGGGTGATGGTCTCGATCGATTGTGTCTTCTGCAGGGAGGCAAACTGCGGCTTCTCCTCGTCGTCGGTCGTGCCGATCTGAGCCATGGCACCGTAGCGCCCTATCTTCACCGAGACCTGTTTACCTGTCTTGGGGTCTGTGCCCAGTACCCGTTCTCCCGCCTTGTGTTCCATACGCATCTGTGCCGTCTCCTCCACGATGGGGTGAAACAGCTTGTAGAAGGCAGCGATCTGTTCGTTCCACTGCACCTTTCCTTCGGCAATTTCGTCGAACTCCTTCTCCACCTTCGCAGTGAAGTTGTAGTCGATCACCGAGGGGAAGTACTCCACCAGGAAGTCGTTCACCACTATCCCGATGTCGGTGGGCACCAGCTTGTTCTTGTCGGCACCGGTGATCTCCTTCTTCACCGTGTCTTTAATGGCCCCCTTTTTGAGGGTGAGCACATTGTAGATTCGCTCCTGCCCCTCCACGCTCCGTTTCTCCACATACTCACGGTTGACGATAGTGGAGATGGTAGGTGCATAGGTAGAGGGACGACCGATGCCCAGCTCCTCCATCTTGCGTACAAGAGCAGCCTCTGTATAACGCGGCGGACGTTGAGTGAAACGCTCAGTGGCAGTGGTCTCCGTCATTACGAGCTGTTCACCCTCCACTACCGGTGGCAAGATGCCATCCTCCTTCTCACCGTTCTCATCATCGGTACCTTCAAGGTATACACGCAGGAAACCGTCGAACTTGATCACCTCACCGTTGGCCGTGAAACGACCCTCCGCATGTGAGATGCCTATGTTGACCGTGGTGCGCTCCAGCTCGGCATCAGCCATCTGGGAAGCTATGGTACGCTTCCAGATCAATTCGTAGAGCTTTTTCTCCTGTGCGGTACCCGACACCTCATGCTCGCTCAGGTAGGTGGGGCGAATCGCCTCGTGCGCCTCCTGGGCTCCCTTCGACTTGGTCGTATATTGACGTACCTTGTGGTACTTCTCACCATAAAGATCATGAATCTCCGTCTTGGCGGTACCGATGGCCAGTCCCGATAGGTTGACGCTGTCGGTACGCATGTAAGTGATCTTACCCGCTTCATAGAGCCGCTGGGCTACCATCATGGTCTGTCCCACCGAGAATCCCAGTTTGCGCGATGCCTCCTGCTGCAGGGTGGAGGTGGTGAAGGGCGCTGCGGGTGATTTCTTTGCCGGCTTCGTCACCACTTCATCGATGGTAAAGGTTGACGCTTTCAACTGCTCCAGCAGGGCCAGTGCCTCCTCCTTGCTCTTGAGACGCTTGTTGTACTCGGCACGTATCTGGTACTGCTGTCCATCCTCCTCCTTGGTAAAGATGGCTACGATCCTGTAGGCAGCTTCAGAGGTGAACTGTTGGATCTCACGCTCCCGCTCCACGATGAGCCGCACCGCTACCGACTGCACGCGACCGGCCGAGAGCGCCGGTTTGATCTTACGCCAGAGCACCGGCGATAGCTCAAAGCCCACAATGCGGTCCAGCACTCGCCGTGCCTGCTGTGCATCCACCAGGTTCTGGTCAATCGTCCTGGGATGCTGAATCGCTTCCTGAATGGCATTCTTGGTGATCTCATGAAAGACGATCCGTTTGGTCTTCTCCTCCTTCAGCTCCAATGCATCGAAGAGATGCCATGAGATCGCCTCCCCCTCGCGGTCCTCATCGGAAGCGAGCCATACAGTCTCTGCATTCTTCGCTGCCGCCTTGAGCTCTGATACCACCTTCTTCTTATCGGCAGGAATCTCGTACACGGGTATGAAGCCGTTTTCAATGTCGATGCTGAAATCCTTTTTCTTCAGATCACGGATATGTCCGTAACTCGACATGACGTGAAAATCCTTTCCGAGGAACTTTTCGATTGTTTTTGCTTTGGCGGGTGACTCTACTATGACCAGGTTTTTTTCCATTCAGATGCTGTTTCTTTCAATATCAATGTGCAATGGTTGCCCATTTCGGGTGCAAAAGTAGTAATTTTGCCACAGGAACAACACATTTTTTAAGAATTTCCTTGTTTATTAAGGCTTTTTGATGGATCAGGCCACACCTTTTATCCGGTTGTCCCGCTGCCGGAATCTCCCTCATCACCAGTCACTATCGTTACCCCGTGCAGCGAGGAGAGCTGCTCACTTAGCCGTGCAGAGAGCGACCGGCGAATGGAGAGATCCATGCGACAACTCTCCCGGAAGTCTTGCTTCCATTGCACCTCTTCATACTGTTTCAGCACGCGCATCACCTCGTTCAGCAGGGGATATTCAAACCGTATCACGATCCGGTCGTCCACCGTCTTCTCAACTATTTCCGCATGGGCGATGGCATCTGCTGCCGCCTCTTTATAGGCCTTGATCAACCCCCCGGTACCCAACAGCGTACCGCCAAAATAACGCACTACCAGAATCAGCACATCTGTCAGTTCTGCCGAGTTGATCTGCCCTAAAATCGGCTTGCCGGCAGTACCCGAAGGCTCCCCGTCGTCATTCCAGCGAAACTCCTCCCGCTCCCATCCCAGCATGTAGGCCCAGCAGACATGGCGTGCATCGTAATATTTCTTGCGATGCTCCTCCAGGATCTCCTTCACCTCCTCAGCGCTCTTCACCGGCACAATGTGCGAGATAAACTTGCTCTTCTTCTCGGTGAGATACCCCTCTGCCGGATGTTCAATGGTCTTGTAACTATCCTCCATAGCCCAAAATTAGTAAAAAGGGTGATTCCTTGAAAGAAATCACCCTCCTAATCATCTAGTAAATGGGATTACCCGCACTTGGAGGCACCGCAGTTGCGGCACTTGAGACATCCCTCCTCGTAGACCAGTGACTCATGTCCGCAAACGGGGCACTTCTGCCCCTTGGCCTCGGTCTCGCTAGGGAGATACTTCTTCAGTGCCCTTTCCACACCATTCTTCCAGGTGTTGATGGTCTCGCTGTCCAGCTCTAGACCCGATACCAGCTTGATCACCTGATCGATGGGCATGCCGTAACGCAGTACCCCAGAGATCAGCTTGGCGTAGTTCCAGAACTCCGGATTGAACTTGCCGTCGAGCCCCTCGATGGTCACCTTGTAACCCCGCCGGTTCTGGAACTGAAAGTCGTAATGCTTCCGTCCATCGTTGTCGTACGCCTTGATGATCTTGCCTGTGGTGACGTTCTTCGGGATCATGATGCCGTCATCCTCGTCGTTGATACCGGTAAAGATCTCGTAAGGTCTGCCGTTGAGCAATCCGATGAAGGCAATCCACTTCTCCTTGTTGTTCTGGAACTTGATCACATCGGCCTCAAGTTCGATGGGACGCGAGGTGACGATCTGGGGCATCTCGTAACAGTCGTCATCCTTCTCCTTGCCCTTCTCCTCTTTCTCCTCCTTGTCGTTCGCGATCAGCACCCCGGCGCGAGAGCCGTCACGGTATACGGTACATCCCTTGCAGCCGCTCTTCCAGGCTTCCATGTAGAGCTCGCCCACCAGCTCTTCCGACACATCGGCAGGGAGATTGATGGTGACGCTGATGGAGTGGTCCACCCACTTCTGCACGCGTCCCTGCATCTTCACCTTCTGCAGCCAGTCCACATCGTTCGAGGTGGCCTTGTAGTAGGGCGACTTCTCCACCATCTCATCTACCTCCTGCTTGCTGTAGCGCCTGGTGGTGGAGTAGCCGTTTGCTTCCATCCAGGTGACAAACTTGTGGTGGAACACGGTGTACTCCTCCCAGGAGTCGCCATTCACATCCACGAAATCTATCTTCACATCCTTGTCGCTGGGATTCACCTTGCGACGGCGCGTGTAGACCGGCAGGAAGACCGGCTCGATGCCGGAGGTGGTCTGCGACATCAGGCTGGTGGTGCCAGTGGGGGCGATGGTGAGACAGGCGATGTTGCGTCTTCCATACTTCATCATATCCTCATACAGCTGATTGTCTGCATCTTTCAGGCGAAGTATGAAGGGATTGTTTTTCTCTCTCCGGGCTTCGAAGATTTCGAAAGCACCCCGTTCACGGGCCATCTCCACGGACGAACGGTAGGCATTGAGTGCCACGGCACGGTGTACCTGCTCCGAGAAATCGTTCCCCTCGTCGCTGCCGTAACGAATGCCCAACGCGGCCAGCATATCCCCCTCGGCGGTGATGCCCACGCCGGTACGGCGTCCTTGCAGGGTCTTTTTCCTTATCTTCAGCCAGAGGTTGCGTTCTGACATTTTCACCTCTTCCGACTCGGGATCAGAATCGATCTTCTGCAGGATCTTGTCGATCTTCTCCGACTCCAGGTCGATGATGTCATCCATGATGCGCTGTGCCAGCTGCACATGCTTGCCAAACAGCTCGAAATCGAACCGGGCATCTTCACGGAAGGGATTCACCACGTAGGAGTAGAGGTTGATGGCCAGCAGACGGCAACTGTCGTAGGGACAGAGCGGAATCTCACCGCAGGGGTTGGTAGAGACGGTCTTGAAGCCCAGGTCGGCATAACAGTCGGGTACCGACTCGCGGATGATGGTGTCCCAGAAGAGCACCCCCGGCTCGGCAGATCGCCAGGCGTTGTGAATGATCTTGTCCCACAGTCCCTTCGCGTCAATGGTCTTCTCGTATTTAGGTTTGTCGGCATCGATGGGATACTTCTGCACATAAGGCTTTCCCTCGGCAGCCGCCTGCATGAAGTCATCATCGATCTTCACCGAAATATTGGCACCGGTCACCTTGCCTTGCTCCAGCTTGGCATCGATAAAGTTCTCCGAATCGGGGTGTTTGATCGACACGCTGAGCATCAGCGCTCCACGGCGACCATCCTGCGCCACTTCGCGGGTGGAGTTGGAGTAGCGCTCCATGAAGGGCACCAGTCCCGTAGAGGTAAGGGCCGAGTTCTTCACCGGCGATCCCTTGGGGCGGATGTGCGAGAGGTCATGCCCCACTCCGCCGCGGCGCTTCATGAGCTGCACCTGCTCCTCATCCACACGGATGATCGCTCCGTAGGAGTCGGCATTGCCATCCATCCCAATCACGAAGCAGTTGGAGAGTGATGCCACCTGGAAGTCGTTACCGATGCCGGTCATGGGGCTCCCCTGCGGAATGATATACTGGAAACGGTCGAACAGGTCGAACAGCTCCTGCTCACTCAGTGGATTGGCGTATTTCTGTTCGATGCGTGCCACCTCACTTGCCAGGCGGCGGTGCATGTCGGCAGGGGTCTTCTCGTAGATCTCCCCCTGGCTGTCTTTCAGCGCGTACTTGCTCACCCATACCTTGGCGGCTAGCTCATCGCCCTTAAAATACTCCAACGAGGCCTGGTAAGCTTCGTCGAAAGTGTATCTCTTTTTTTTCATCAGCTGGTTGATTTTTGAATGTATACTGTAATATGATGATGTTTATGCTTTCCCAATTTCACAACAGATTCGGACAAAATTGTCAACGGCATCAGTTTGGTTATGCAAGTTTACAGAAACATTACAACTTTGCAAAATTATTCCACGTTTATTTATCAACAATGCGGAAAGTTTTCCAGTTTATTTTTTATCTATTTGATTTTCTGTGCTTTAATTTTCTATATACGACAAAAAGTTTTCCATTTTGTCAAACTCACCTGTTTTTCAATTAGATAAATCGGCTCATTTCATGACAGTTGTTGCAAGACAAATAATACAGTACCCGCCGGTCGTGACGACCGGCGGGTACTGTATTGTCCCGATTTTTGTCGCCTTTTTGTGCAACTCCATGACATGACATGGCAGGGTAATGGGAGCCTCTAGCCTTATTGCACCCTTATTGCACCCTTATACCCACTCCAATAATTATTGGAGTGGGTATAAGGGTGCAATTAACTTAGAATATAGGATGAGCTTCCAAAAACGGGCGAAAAACCAGCAAAGAGCTATTGCTTTATCCCACTCAACTGCATGAACGAGATGAATGAAATGTAGGAAATGTAGGAAATGTAGGAGTTTTACGAAAAAAAATGGATGAATAAGAACCCTCAATCAAAATTTTTGACCGCGCCCATAAAGAGGATGGCTCCGGTGGACTGTTCCCGGATCAGGTAGATGAAGGGATGGTTGGCATGAAAGGTAACTTCCCGTGATGGCCCGGCAGAGGTCAATTCTACCCCTACGACCGTGACTGCTGCCGCCTCGGTACCCTCCTCGTCGGTGCTGATGTAGGTGAACTGATCGACGAATGAGATGAAAGCCTCCAGATCCGACATGCGGGAAAAATCTGCCTGACCGGGTGCGAAGGCAACCCCCATTCCCATATCGGTCAGCAGGTCGTTCAGACGGATGTTGTATTCGGTCTTGAAGCGTGGCAGTTTCAGATTCACCGTTGCCCTTCTCAGGCTACTGTTCAGGGTGCTCCAGGCGGAACCCTCGCGCAGCATGTGATTGATGTCACCCAGATTCTTACCGGCCTTGGGAAGCAGTACCACCATGCTGAAGGCCTGGTTGCCGTAGGGCAGCTCCACCATCTGCATCGTCTCATTTTCCGTATAGTTGAACTCTGCCTTCTGCTGCATCATGTCCACCTGCTTCACACGTCCATCCTCGTAGGTGAAGGGCGCTTTTCGGGTCATCTTCTTGTCGAACTGGGAAGTCCAGATCCCCTTGAAGTAAATGGCATTCAGCAGGTACATCAGTGCCAGGGGATCGGTTTCATCCAGCACATGGTCGATCAGCTCTTGGGTGTTGTCGGAAGCCCATTGGTTGATGCGCCCCACCGTAGCAGGGTCGCCGAAGTCGACAGCCTCCACCGTGGAATGGAAGTAATCACGGTTGGTGGAGATGAACGCAGGCTTGATTGTGATATGTTTGTTGGTCCAGATAGAGTTGGCGATGGAGAGCTTCGTGGAGGGATCGGTCGCCAGCAACGCCTCCCGCAGTTTGTCGTAGTAGCTGTTGATCGCCTCCTCATCGCCAAAGGGCGTCAGCTTCAGCGTCTCTGTCATGGCAGCCTCCGTCTCGCCCGCAGCACCGTTGCGGGTCATGGCCAGCGCCATGCTCAGGCTCAGGGGAGAGATCATGAAGTTACGGTCCTTGCCGGCCCTCTCCTCGTCGTAGAGGCGGGTGAAAAAATCGAAGGCAAACTGCTGGTCCGCCTGCAGCATCTCCACCTCTTCGCCACGGAGCGATATCTCAATAGGATCAGGGAGCTCCCCGCTGTCAGGGACTTTATCATTTTTATCGCACGAGGAGGAAGCTAAAAACAGGATGGTCAACAGTGCGGAGAGCAGATAAGAGATATTTCGATGCATAGATTTAGATATTTAGTGTTGTTTCTAAACGGGATTCACGATTCACACATATGATAAGATGTTCCAGGCAGCACAATTGTTGCGCCAACCGCATTAAAAAAAGTTATAATCTCCCATTTTCTTCAGAAAAAGTACAATTCCGGCTCATTTTCATCTCCACCTTCTCACATGAGCAAATTAATGTTTATTTTTGTAGGTTCAAGAGTTATCCATCAAAAAAAAGGTTTGCCGAAATGAGAAAATGGCGTATTGAAGATTCAGAAGAGTTGTACAACATCAACGGTTGGGGAAACGGTTACTTCTCCATCAACGACAAGGGACATGTACAGGTGACACCTCACAAGAAAGAGGGGGGAAGCGTGGACATCAGCGAGCTGATGCGCGAGCTATACCTGCGTGATGTGTCGTCGCCCGTACTGCTCCGTTTTCCACAGATCCTGGACAACCGTATAGAGAAGATCTCCAATAGCTTTGCCATCGCCTCAAAGGAGTATGAATATGCCGCACAGCATTACATCGTCTATCCCATCAAGGTGAACCAGATGCGTCAGGTGGTGGAGGAGATCGTCTCCAGCGGCAAGCGCTTCAACATAGGCCTGGAGGCCGGCTCCAAGCCGGAGCTGCACGCCGTGCTCGCCATCAACACCGAAACAAACTCATTCATCATCTGCAACGGCTACAAGGATGAGAGCTACATCGAGCTGGCCCTGCTGGCACAGAAGATGGGCAAGCAGGTCTTCATCGTGGTGGAGAAACTCAACGAGCTGGAGCTGACAATCCGCATCGCCAAGCGACTCAAGGTGAAGCCCAACATCGGCATACGGGTGAAGCTGGCCAGCAGTGGCAGCGGCAAGTGGGAGGAGTCGGGCGGCGACGGCAGCAAGTTCGGCCTCAACTCCAGCGAGCTGCTGGAAGCGCTGGAGGTGCTCAAGGCAAACAACCTCACCGAATGCTTCCGGTTGATACACTTCCACATCGGCAGCCAGATCACCAAGATACGCCGCATCAAGACGGCCCTGCGTGAGGCGGCACAGTTCTACGTGCAGTTGCACAGCATGGGTTTCAAGATTGAGTTCGTTGACATCGGTGGCGGACTGGGGGTAGACTATGACGGCACCCGCTCCTCCTTCACCGAGAACAGCATCAACTATTCCATTCAGGAGTATGTGAACGACTCGGTCTTCACCTTCGTCGACGCTGCCAACAAAAATGAGATCCCCCACCCCAACATCATCACCGAGTCGGGTCGCGCCCTCACGGCGCACCACTCCGTACTGGTATTCGAGGTGCTGGAGACAGCCACCCTCCCCGAGTGGGCCGAGGATATGGACATCCAGGAAGATGACCATGAATTGGTAAAGGAACTCTACAATATTTGGGAATCGCTCACACAGGCGCGCATGCTGGAAGCATGGCACGATGCACAACAGATCCGTGAGGAATCGCTCGACCTCTTCAGCCTCGGCATGCTCGACCTGAAGACACGGGCACAGGTGGAGCAGCTCTACTTCTCCATCGCGCGTGAGATCAACAGCACCAGCAACCGGGCCAAGCATGCGCCCGAGGAGCTGCGTCAGCTGGGGACCCTCCTCCCCGACAAATATTTCTGCAACTTCTCGCTCTTCCAGTCACTTCCCGACTCGTGGGCAATCGATCAGGTCTTCCCGATCATTCCCATCCACCGGTTGGATGAACGGCCTGCCAAGACTGCCACGCTGCAGGACATCACCTGCGACTCAGACGGCAAGATTGCCAACTTTGCCTCACAGGACGGCTTCCGCAACACCTACCTGCCGGTGCACCCCCTTAAGAAGGATGAGCCTTACTACATCGGTGTCTTCCTTGTGGGTGCATACCAGGAGATTCTGGGCGACCTGCACAACCTCTTCGGCGATACCAACGTGGTGCATGTCTCTGCAAGTGACGCGGGATACAGGATTGACCAGGTGATCGACGGCGAGTCGGTAGCCGAGGTGCTGGAATATGCCCAGTACAACGCCAAGAAGCTGGTTCGCACAGTGGAAACCTGGGTGATGAGCTCGGTGAAGCAGGGCAGGATCTCAGTAGAGGAAGGAAAAGAATTCCTCTCCAACTACCGCTCAGGGCTTTACGGTTACACCTACCTCGAATAAACGTTCATAAGTAAGTAAGTTGACAGGTTGGCAGGTTATAAAGTTTATCATTTGATGTTCATGGTTCGAAGTTTCAGATTTGAAACTGAGAACTGACAACTACAACCTACAATCCTCCGGATCCTCAAAGAGCTCCAGTTCGATGGTGGCATGCTGTACCCCCATCTGATTGAGTGTAGCACGTATACGCTGTTTCAGTTGTTGTTGCTCTCTCATCGACATCTCACGGCTGACAACTACATGCATGGTGAGCACGTTGTACTCACCGTCGACCGACCAGGCGTGCAGGTGTTCCGCCCGGCGCACACCCTCCAGTGCAGCAACAGCTTGGGCTGCCGCCGCCAGGTTAAGTTTCTCGGGACTCCCCTGCAGGATGATGCGGAAGCTCTGACGCATGTTGCGATAGACATTGAACAGGATGAAAAGCGTGATCGCCACCGAAAGCAGCGGATCAATCACCGGGGCATCCACGAAATGCATCACCAGGGCACCAATGAGCACTGCCACCCAGCCCAACACATCCTCCAGCAGGTGCAGCGATACCACACGCTCATTGAGGGAGCGGCCACGGCGCAGACGCAGCATCGCCACACCATTGATGATCACCCCCAGCACTGCCAGCAGGAGCATTCCCTTTGTATCGGGTTGTTCCGGATGCAACAGCCGGGGCACGGCGTTGAACAGGATCACCACACTTCCCACCAGCAGGATCAGGGAGTTGACAATCGCCCCCAGTAGCGAGAAACGCTTGTAGCCGTAGGTATAGGCTTTGTCACCCGGCTTCTTCGATAGCTTCTGGAAGTACCATGACAGTCCCAGCGTGACGCTGTCACCCATGTCATGTACCGCATCGGAGAGGATTGCCATGCTGTTTGTCAGTATCCCCCCTACAAACTCGATGATAGTGAACAAGAGGTTCAGGAAGAAAGCTACCTTGATGTTCTTCACATCATTATGCCGGTGATGATGTTTGTGCATAAGTACATTGCTGTTTAGTTATAAACAGAGGCAGAAAAAGAATGTTCATTATAGCCGTTTCGACTGAATTGTGTATATTTGCACTCTTTGGAAACTTAAAAAGCCGGTCATATGAAACAGCTGAACTGGTGGCTGCCCCTGGCAGCCTTGCTCATTACCTTCACCTCGTGCAACGACACGAACAAACCGATCAAGACATTGAAACAAACTGACTTTCCCGCACCTCCCATTGCAGAGGTGAGGCCCGACACTTTCGTCAACTTTGGACAGACGCGCATCGACAACTATTTCTGGCTGAAAGACAAGAACGATCCCAAAGTGATTGACTACCTCCAGGCGGAGAACAGATACACCGACACGGTAATGGCCTCCACAAAAGAGCTCCAGGAGACCATTTACAATGAGGTCGTGGGCCGCATCAAGGAGGATGACGAGAGTTACCCATCCTTCAGCGACGGCTACTACTATTACAGTCGCACCGAGAAGGGAAAACAGTACCGCACCTACTGTCGCCGCAAGGGATCGATGGAAGCACCCGAGGAGATACTCTTCGACCTTAACACGATGGCCGAGGGGAAGACAGCCTTCATCTTCGGAGGCTACTCGGTGAGTCCCGACAACAGCAAGGTGGCCTACCTCTTCAACGAGACAGGCTCTTACGCTGAGTTCGTGATGAAGATCAGGGAGCTGGCGAGCGGAGAGGAGATCGGCTTCACCGTGATCGGTGCCGCCTCGGTGGCCTGGGCCAACGACAACAGCACCCTCTTCTACAGCACCATCGACGAAACGCTGCGTTCCAACCGTATCTACCGCCGTGCACTCGACGAGCGGGAAGCCACACCGGTTTACGAGGAGAGCGATACCCGTTTCTCCACCTACGTCTCCGGTAGCAAGACCAAGGAGTATATCTTTATCGGCAGCGCCAGCTCCACCACCTCCGAGGAGCGGTTCATCCCTGCCGACAGGCCACAGGATTCCTTCACACTCTTCCTCCCCCGTGAGCAGGGTGTGGAGTACTCGGTTCACGCCCACAAAGAGCAATTCTATGTGCGATATAAGGACAAGGAGAAACTCAACGGCATGATTTATTCAGTGCCCCTCGATGCACATAGCGACAAGACACAATGGCAAGTAGTGATGCCCCACCGCGACGATGCCCGCATCGAAGGGATCGATGTGCTGAAAGATTATCTTTTGGTGGAACGTCGCATCAACGGGCTGAGCGAGATCAGCATCACCCCCCTCACCGGTGGGGAGGCTACCACCATCTCTTTCCCCGAGCCGGTATATAGCGCCACGCTGAGCGGCAACCCGGAGTATGATGCCACCACCTTCCGCTACTCCTACACCTCCCTGAACCGGCCCACCACCCTCTTCGAGTATGACATCACGAGTGGTGAGACAGCGAAATTGAAAGAGCAGGAGATACCCTCCGGCTTCAATCCTGACGACTATGTGGTGGAACGCCTCTGGGCAGATGCCCCCGATGGGGTGAAGGTACCGATGGCCATCGTCTATCGCAAGGGTTTGAAGCGGGATGGCAGCAACCCGGCACTGCTTTACTCCTACGGTAGCTACGGCAGCAGCTCTGATGTCTACTTCAGTGCCAGCTTCTACAGCCTCATCGACCGCGGTTTTGTATTCGGCATTGCTCAGATCCGTGGCGGCAGCGACCTGGGTGAGCAGTGGTATGAGGATGGCAAGTTGATGAAGAAGAAAAACAGCTTCACCGACTTCATCGCCTGCAGTGAGAAGCTGATCAACGACGGCTACACCTCACCCGACAGGCTGGCAGCCATGGGCGGCAGCGCCGGAGGTCTGCTGATGGGTGCCGTGGTCAACATGCGGCCCGACCTCTACCAGACCATCGTGGCACAGGTGCCCTTCGTGGATGTGGTGACCACCATGCTCGACGAGACACTGCCCCTCACCACTGGTGAGTATGAGGAGTGGGGCAACCCCAACGAGGAGGAGTCATTCAACTACATGCTCTCCTACTCGCCCTACGACAACGTGGAGGCGAAGGAGTACCCCAACATGCTGATCACCGGGGGCATCAACGACTCGCAGGTGCTCTTTCACGAGCCGGCAAAGTGGACCGCCAAGCTGCGTTCCCTGAAAACCGACGACAACATTCTGCTGTTGCACATGAACATGGACTCGGGACATGGCGGTGCCACCGGTCGTTACGACGGAATCAAAGATACCGCCTTCGAGTTCGCCTTCATCCTGAATAGGGTTGGCATCGGCAAATAATCAATTCCAACTGTCAGATGTATGTTCCGTATCAAGCGTATCTATGAACCACCGGATGTCAACGATGGTTACCGAATTCTGATAGACCGGTTGTGGCCTCGCGGCTTCACCAAAGAGAGGGCGAGGGTGGATCTCTGGATGAAGGAGATTGCACCCTCCACGGAATTGCGTAAGTGGTACCATCACAATCCCGAACGGTGGAACGAGTTTAAGAATCAGTACCGTATGGAGCTGAACGAAAAAAAAGAACTAATCCTCCAGATACAGCACCTCGAGAAAGTACACGGTACCATCACACTTCTCTTTGCGGCAAAAGAAAAGGAGCAGTCACAGGCAACCGTGCTGATCAATCTCTTAAATGAAATAAATTGAAATGATATGAAACGACTCCCCCTGCACTGGCAGATCATCATCGGTATGACATCGGGTATCCTTTTCGGGCTGCTGATGACCAGCTTTTCATGGGGAGCGACCTTTGTAGGCGACTGGATTGCACCCTTCGGCACAATCTTTATCCGCCTGCTGAAGCTGATCGCCATCCCCCTCATCTTCACCTCGCTGGTGAAGGGGATCGCCGACCTGAAGGATATCTCCAGCTTCCGGCACATCGGCGTGCGCACTATCTTGATCTACATGGGCACCACCGTGGCAGCCATTACCATCGGCTTGCTGATGGTCAACACGATCCGTCCCGGCAGCGGCGTGTCGCCCGAGACCATTGAGGAGCTTACAAGCACCTACGCGCAGGATGCCTCCCTCACCTCCAACATTGAAACGGCGACACAGCAACAGCAGGGACCTCTCTCCTTCCTGGTGGAGATGGTGCCCGACAATATCTTCGCCGCCTTTGGCAACAACGCACTGATGTTGCAGGTGATTCTCTTCTCCATCCTGTTCGGCATCTGCATGCTGCTGATAGAACCTAAGAAAGCCAAACCGGTGAGCCGTCTCATTGACGGGCTCAACGAGATTGTCCTGAAGATGGTGGACCTGATCATGTGCATCGCCCCCTACGCCGTCTTCGCCCTACTGGCGCAGATCATCGTCAGCTCCGGAAACGTGGAGATCCTGCAGAAGCTGCTCTTCTACGGACTCACCGTGGTGATCGGCCTGACAGTAATGATCGCGCTCTACCTGCTCATCATCTACCTCACCACCGGCCGCTCTCCCCGCTGGTTCCTGGGCGGCATGGCCCCGGCACAACTGCTCGCCTTCTCCACCAGTTCCAGCGCCGCCACCCTGCCGGTCACCATGGAACGGGTAACCGACCACCTGGGTGTCGACAACGAGGTCTCCAGTTTCGTTCTTCCAGTAGGAGCTACAATCAATATGGACGGCACCAGCCTCTATCAGGCGGTGGCAGCGGTCTTCATCGCCCAAGCGCTCCACTTCCCCTTGGAGTTCACCGACCAACTCACCATCATCCTCACCGCCCTGCTGGCCTCCATCGGCTCTGCCGCGGTGCCCGGTGCCGGCATGGTGATGCTGGTGATCGTCCTCGAGTCGATCGGCTTCCCGGCCGACAAGCTGGCCATCGGGCTGGCACTCATATTCGCAATCGACCGGCCGCTTGACATGCTGCGCACCGTGGTGAATGTCACCGGCGACTCAATGGTGTCGGTGGTGGTAGCCAAATCGATGGGCAAGCTCAAATAGAAATATGAGGAGAGAAGGATCCCTATTGCTGATATTACTTGTTGTTGCGATGAATGCCCTATCGCAGGAACATACCTACCAGAAAACAGACTCAACCATCCGACTCAACGAGGTGATCGTCAACGCCTACCAGCTCAACACGCGGCACCATCAGCTCCCCGGCAGCATCTCCCTCCTCACCACTGAGGAGATGGAACGGGGCGACGGCAACAGCTTCGCCCAGGCTCTTCATGCCATGCCGGGCATCTACATGCACAGCGGCACCTATGCCACCAGTCGCATCGTCATCAGGGGCGTGGGCAGCCGCACACCCTACAACACCAACCGCATCAAAGCCTACCTGAACGATATACCCATCACCTCCTCCGACGGCATCTCCACGCCCGAGGATATCGACCTGACGGGAATCGCACGCATGGAGGTGATCAAAGGTCCCGCCTCCGCCCTCTATGGTTCGGGGCTGGGAGGGAACATCAACCTCTACACCCCGCAGGGCGGAGGAGAGAGCGGCAACGCCCTGATCCAATATGGCAGCTTCAACACGATGAAAGCCGCTGCAGGTGGAAATATGCAACGCAACAACCTACAGATAGGCGGTCAGATGAGTCACCTTCGCTCCGACGGTCACCGCGAGAACAACCGCCTGCACCGCACCACGCTCCTTTCATCCGGTAGTTGGCGGCAGCCCTCCTGGTCGCTCAGTTACACGCTGCTGCTGATAGACATGAATGCGCAGATACCCAGCTCGATAGGCAAGTCGCTATTTGAGACCAGCCCTGAATCGGCCGCAGCCAACTGGAAGGCGGTTGAGGGTTACAAGGAGTATCGGCGTGCGATTGCCGGCATCACCCTCACCAACCGGCTAACTGACAACTGGAGCAACCGCCTCACCCTTTTCGGCAACCGTACCGACAGCTATGAACGACGTCCTTTCAACAACTTGGAGGATGGCACACGCGGCGGTGGCATTCGCAACCGACTCTCCTATCACAGAGAGCGCTTCGACGCCCTGATGGGTGTGGAGTGGATCAGCGACAGCTACCGCTGGCAGCTCGATCTGGAGGGGGAGCAGATCAACCGCAACCGGGAGCGACGTAGCCACCTCAACCTCTTCGCGATGAGCTACTGGCGCCCCGCACCGGCATGGAACATCTCACTGGGAGGTGCGGTGAACAGCATCCGTTACAGACTCACCGATCTCTTCCCGGAGAATGGCGACCAGAGTGGACGCCGCCACTTCCCGGCGATCTTCTCCCCGCGACTGGGCATCAACTACGCCCCCTCACCGCGGCTGACGCTCTTTGCCTCGGCAGGCCACGGTTTCTCAATGCCCTCCCCAGAAGAGACGCTGCTCCCGGAGGGTGAGATCAACCGTGACCTTCAACCCGAACAGGGGATGCAGTATGAAACGGGAATAAGACTCAACCTCTTTGAGGGGGTCACACGACTGGAGACCACACTCTACCGGATCGACCTGCGCAACCTGCTGGTCACCAAACGCATCACGGAGGATATCTTCACCGGCATCAACGCCGGCAGGACACGCCACAGCGGGTTGGAGCTGATGCTTCAACAGCAACTCTTCCGGCAGCGGTCCTTTCCGGGCAGCCTGCAGCTCAATGCCAGCTACACCCTGTCGGACAACCAGTTCATCGATTTCGAGGAGGAGGGTATCAGCTACAATGGCAAACAACTTCCGGGCATCCCTTCAGAGATGGCTCAGGTTACATTGCTGTGGCAACCCACAAAGTCATGGATGTTAGAACTGCAAATGCAGCAAGTGGGAAAACAGTTTATAGACGATGCCAACAGCGTGGTGAACGACGCCTACCTGCTCACGGGGATAAAAGCCACGCGGCACCTTCACCTCCGCACGGCCGGCAGAGCTGCACTCTACGCGGGAATCAACAACCTCTCCAACAGCCGTTACGCACCCATGCTCACGGTCAACGCGGTGGCCTTCGGCAACAATGAGCCCCGCTACTACTACCCCGGCATGCCCCGCCATTTTTACACCGGCATCCGCTGGTCGTTCTAACCAGCCAGTGTGTCGAGCATCTTCTCCAGGTTGAGGCTGCGGGCAGAGGCGTCGAAGATCTTACGGTACTCACCCTGCTTCGCATAGAGTGAAGCATGTGTGCCCCACTCCACCATACGCCCCTCCTTCATCACATAGATGGTATCTGCATCCACTATCTGTGAGAGCGAGTGCGAGATGATCACCACCGTGCGATCCCTCTTGATGGCATCGAGGCTCAGCTTGATGTGTTCGGTGGCGATGGCATCGAGGCTGGCGGTAGGCTCATCCAAGAAGATCACCGGTGGGTTCTTCAGAAAGAGACGTGCGATGGCGATGCGCTGCTGCTGACCGCCGCTCAGCTGCTGGGCATCGGTATCGTAACCCTCCGGCAACTGTTCCACCTGCTCATGCAGGAACGCACTGCGGGCGGCGGCTACCACCTCTTCGCGTGTGGCTCCGGTATTGCCATAGAGGATGTTGTCATAAATGCTTCCCTTGAAGATATGGTTCTTCTGCAGCACCAGTCCAATCTGATTGCGCAGTGATCCGTTCTCATAGTCCTGCAGGTCGATCCCGTCGAGGGTGATCTGTCCGCTGTCCGGTTGGTAGAACTTGCAGAGAAGGTTGATCAGCGTACTCTTGCCTGCGCCACTCAGTCCCACGATCGCGGTCGTCTTGCCCGGTTCCAGCGTCAGGCTCACCTCATGGAGTGCCTTCGTACCGTTGGGATAGGTGAAGTCCACCCCCTCCACGCGAAACGCACCCCTCACCTTCTCCGCCTTCATGGTGCCACCGGTCTCCAGTGCCCTCTCATCGTGCAACACTCCGAAGAAACCATCTGCATAGATCAGTGCGTCGTTCACCTCGTCGTAGATGCGATGCAGCTGAGCGATGGGCGCGGAGACATTGCGGAAGAGCATGATGTGCATCATGATGGCACCGATGCCCATCTGCCCATCCAGCACCAGGAAGACGGTGAGGATGATGATCAGCACCACCCCTATCTGCTGGATGAATGCTTTCAGGCTCTCATAGACATAACTGGTCTGCCGTGTCTGCAGCTGGTTGTTCAGCATATCCATCTGTACCGTGTACTGCTTCTCACCCTCCAGCTGCTCCCTCACGAAACTCTTGATCACCGTGATGGAGTCGATGATGTTGATCAGCCCGTGGTTCTTCCGCTCCCGCTGACCGCGTAGTTCGGTGCGCCACCCCTTCAGCTTCGACGCCTGCCGCTGACTCACATAGAAGTAGGCCGGCACGATCACCGTGGCCAGCAGTCCCACATAGAGATTCGCGTTGAACATCACCACCAGTGCGATGATGGCAGTGGAGAAGAGAGGCAGGATATCGAGGAAGAAGTTCTGTACCAGCCTGATCAGGCTCTCCACCCCACGGTTGATGCGCGTCTGCAGCAGCCCCGTCTGGTTCTCTGGGTCGGCGTAAAACGACATCCGGTAGCGCAGGATACGCTCCACCGCCGCCTGGGAGAGGTCGCTCCCCACGCGGATGCGGATCTTCTCCCCGAAGTACTTCTGCCCGAATCGAATGGCGATGTTGAGCAGCTCATTTGCCAGCATGATCAGCGAGATCACCAGCAGCAGCCGCAGCCCATTCTCAAACGGATCGGGCTGCCGCAGCAGTGTCTCTACACGGGTGATCGTTTCGTTCACGATCAACGGATTCACCTGGGCGGCAAAAGAGCCCACGATGGTGAGCAGCAACGTGCCCAGAATCATCCCTTTGTAGGGTTTCACATAGGGCAGCAGGTTGCGGAAAAGGGTCTTGAAAGAGTGGTTTTCGGTTTTGCGTTGTTTCATTGGCAGTTGGACATCTCTAAATGACGAACGTTTAATATTTCCGGCAGCATCTTTTGCCATTTTTGTCTCAAAAAAGTATCTTTGGCAGATGTTAGCACAAAAACAAATTCTACGGACAATTACTTATCTGCTGGTGACACTCACCACATTCTCCTGTGCACTGAAACAGGAATCATCCCAGAATGAAGATACAGACACTCCTGAACCCTGTCAGTTAACCCAGTACGGCATCTGTGTGGACACGCTCGACGTTGCTTTTCACCAGATTGAGAAAGGCGATCATCTCTCCTCAATATTGGGGCAGCTGGGATTCACAGGCAGTGAAGCAGAACAGATCACCCGGGTGGTGACACCCCACTATCCACCTTCGAAGCTACAGATCGGCGACCGCTACGCGGTGATGAGCCAACGTGACAGCCTGGCTGCGATACACTACCTTGTTTTTGAACCTTCCATCACCGACTACGTGGTGGTGGACCTGCGTGGCGACAGCCTCACCGCGTGGGCCTCCTCCAAGCCGGTCACACTGCACCGCAGGTACAGTGAAGCCACCATCACCTCCTCACTATGGAACGCCATCGTTGCATCGGGTGCCACCCCCATGCTGGCACTCAAGCTCTCCGATATCTACGCCTGGCAGATCGATTTCTTCGATGTGAAGGAGGGCGATGCGTTCAGAATGATGTATGACGAGGCGTGGGTAGACGACACCACCTTCGTGGAAATTACCTCCATTGAGGGAGCTGCTTTCACTCACCGTGGCAAGGAATACCGGGCCATTCCTTTTGAACAGGATTCCGTGAGAGAGTACTTCGACGAGGAGGGTAACAGCCTTCGAAAGGCTTTTCTGAAAGCTCCCCTCGACTTCTTCCGCATCAGCTCCCGCTTCTCAAACGCCCGCTTCCACCCTGTACTGAAGCGCTATCGCCCCCATCATGGGGTAGACTATGCCGCTCCATCCGGTACACCGGTAAAAACCATCGGCGATGGAGTGGTGATAGAGAAAGCTTTTCAGCGGGGGGGTGCCGGCAACTATCTCAAGATCCGACACAACAGCACCTACACCACCACCTACATGCACCTGAGCCGCTTTGCAAAGGGTATTCAGAAAGGGAAGAGTGTGAAGCAGGGAGATGTGATCGGCTATGTGGGATCTACCGGCCTCTCTACCGGCCCCCATCTCGACTTTCGTGTACACAAGAACAACCAGCCCATCAACCCGCTCACAATGGAGGCACCCCCCTCCCTGCCGGTGAAGCCGGAGCTGCTGGATAGCTTCCGCCTGGTACATGAACGGGTATTGCAGGAGATGGACAGCCTGCGCCTTTCCGAATCCTTTTTGGCAGAAAAAGGAGCTCTTATCGAATAATTTGTTACCTTTGGGGCCTGATTCATTACTTTTTTAAACAGACTGATGAAGAGCTCTCAAAAGAATAACGTGCTGAAAACCCTGGCAGAACTGCTCAAACGACAGGGTGATGAGATCATACATGCCAATGGTGTCGACATGGATGCTTTTCCCGATATGGATGCATCAATGCGCGACCGGTTGAAAGTAGACGGAACCAAGATTGAAGGGATGATCCACTCCCTGGAGGAGGTGGCTGCCCAGGCCGACCCGGAAGGTAAAATTTTATACCAACACACCCGTGAAGACGGGTTGCAGATCGAAAACCGCACTGTTCCCTTCGGCACCATCCTGATCATTTACGAATCCCGCCCCGATGTCACCATCGAGGCTGCAGCCACTGCCTTCAAAGCGGGCAACCGCATCCTGCTGAAAGGGGGCAAGGAGGCATTTCATAGCAACACGCTGCTCACCCGTCTCTGGCAGGAAGCCCTCACCGTCAACGGTGAAGAGATTCACTGGGTGGAGTACCTCAACCTCAACCGCGAGGAAACACAGCAACTGATCCGGAATAACAGCCGGGGGGTGGACCTGATCATCCCGCGTGGCGGCGAAGGCTTGATTCACTTCGTGCAGGAGCATGCCTCAGTACCGGTGATCGTGAGCGGTCGCGGCAACAACTTCCTTTATATCGATGAGGATGTCGATTTTGAGATGGCCATCCGCCTGGTGATCAACGGGAAAAAGCGGATCAGCGTCTGCAACGCCATCGACAAGGTTTTAATACACAAGGATCTGCCACAGTTGAGTGAAAAAGTGAACCTGCTTGTCGAACAGCTTGAAGCCAAAGGCATCAGTGTCTGGGGGAGCAGTGAGGTAGCTGCACTCTCCCCGGCAATCCGGCTGGAGAACAATGCCAACACCCTCTGCGAAGAGTACCTGGCACCCAAGCTCTACCTGACACTGGTGGAGGGGATGAGTGAAGCCATCGGGATGACCAACCGCTACTCGGGAGGTCATACGGCAGTCATTGTCACACGCAATCGGGAGAAGGCCGATATGTTTATGCAGGAGGCGGACTGTGCAGCGGTCTATCACAATGCCTCCTCCCGTTTCACCGACGGCGGTCAGTTTGGTGTGGGCGGTGAGATTGCCATCAGTACTCAAAAGCTCCACTTCCGCGGTCCCCTCGGCGCACAGGAGCTGGTCACCAACAAATGGTTCATCTACGGAGAGGGTCAAATAAGAGAATGACTGAAACAGCAAAATAAACCAAACAGATTTAACGGGTTATCATACAGATGAAAAAGAAACTGATCATCAAGATTGGCACATCCACCCTTACAGCCGGCACCAACCGCATCTCCTTCGCGGTGATTGAAAGCCTGGCCAGGCAGATATTGGTACTCAGAGAAAACTATGAGGTGGTGATTGTCTCCTCGGGTGCCATCGCCACCGCCCGCCAGTTCGTGGAGATCAACGGCTACCAGCGAAACGTAGACTCAAAACAGGCGATGGCCGCCATTGGACAAACAAAGCTGATGGAGCTCTACGACACCATCTTCTCCTCCTTCGGCCTTAACATTGCACAGATCCTGCTCACCTATCGTGATTTCGAGAACCCTGTTGCCAATGAGAACACCCGCAACACCATCAAGCGGCTCTGGCAAGCTGGCTACATTCCCATCGTGAACGAGAACGACACCGTCTCCATCGAGGAGATCCTGCTGGGGGACAACGACAAGCTCTCGGCACTGGTGGCGGTGATCACAGGTGCCGACCTGCTGCTGCTGGTCTCCGACATCGACGGCATCTTCAACCGCAACCCCCACCTGCATGCCGATGCACAGCTCATCAGCGAGGTGACAGATCTGGAGAGCATCCGTAGTTATATCGAAGAGAAAGAGTCCACCCTCGGCACAGGGGGAATGTCCTCCAAGGTTCATGCGGCTGAAATCTGCATGGAAAAGGGAGTGGAGATGTGGATCGTGAATGGACAGCGGGCCAACTACATCATCAGGGCGATGAACGGAGAGATTCCCTGCACGCGGTTCAGGAGTGTGGCCACGAAGAGCTGACCGCCAACAGAGCAGCCACAACAACAAAAAAGATCAACGATGAAACATGGATTTATCGGCTTCGGCAACCTTGCCCGGGCCATTTACGAAGGATTGAAGGAAGAGGAGGGGATGACATTCGCCTATTTTGCACGCAGTGAAAAAGAGGAGCCCATTCCTTTCCAAGAAAAGCTGGAACAATTGGTTGATCGTTCAGATGTGCTATGGCTGGCAGTGAAGCCGCAGGATCTGGCGGGTATCCTTCAGCAACTGAAGGAGTGTGACCTCACGGGTAAGACCATTGTCTCACCGGTGGCAGGTAAAAGCATCGCCTGGATTGAAAGGCACCTGGGAGCGGAGCAGCTCATCGTGCGCATCATGCCCAACCTGGCCATGGCCTACCGCATGTCGGTGACCGCCTTCTGCACCAACAGGCCGGGCGATGAGAAAGCAACCGGGATCTTCACCCTGCTGGGGAAGCTGGGAAAGGCGGTGGAGCTGGAAGAGAGCGGCTTCGATCTCTTCACCTCCGTCTTCGGGAGTGGGCCTGCCTTTATCCTCGCCTTCATTCAAATATTCAAGCAGAAGATGCAGGAGCTCAGCCTGTCGGGAGCGTTGCTCGATGAGCTGTTGCTCGAACTCACCCGGGGTACCACACGCTACTTCACCGAAAACCAGCAGGCACACAGCATCGAGCAGCTGATCCGCAACATCACCAGCAAGGGGGGCACTACCCAGGCGGGACTGGAATACTTCAGGACCCATGAAATAGGGAAACATTTTGAAGGAGTGCTCGATGCTGCACGCTATCGATCGGAAGAGATGAGCCGCAACGGCGACTAGAGCCAATTCAACCCTGCTGTTGCTGCTCTGCTTTTGCCTTGTAGGCAATGGCGTAGAAACGGATCTGCTTGATCACCGAGAGCAGTCCGTTGGAACGGGTGGGCGACAGATGTTCGGTGAGTCCGATCTCTTTCAGAAAGCGCAGCTCACTGCCAATGATCTCATCGGGGGTACGGCCATTGAAGACACGCAGCACCAGGGCCAGCAGCCCTTTCACGATGATGGCGTCGCTCTCAGCCTGAAACCAGAGTCTTCCGTCACGGTAGTCGCTCTGCAACCATACACGGCTCTGGCACCCCTCAATGATGTTGGAGGGTGTTTTATACTGCTCATCCAGCGGTGCCAGGGCATTTCCCTGCTCAATGATCACTGCATATTTGTCCATCCAGTCATCGTAGATGCTGAACTCATCAATAATCTCCTGTTCTGTCTTATCTATTGTCTGCATAATCTAAAATTTATCTTACCCACTCTACCACCGGGGTATCCATTTCACTTTTCGGTGTAGAGCAGTTCAAGCACCGTCTGACCCACAGCCTTCAGCGTGTTGCGGTCGATGTTGCGCATGTCGTCATTCAACGTATGCCAGTGTGGTCCAAACCCGTTACGGGTATCTCTTTTCAAGTTGATGATGTTGATGCTGGGAGCCCTTTCCATCTCATTCACAGGAACATGGTCGTCAGTGATGTAACCTCCCTGTTGCAGGGGGAAGAAGTTGCCGTAACCCATCTTGCGGGCAGTGCTCCAAACCCGCTCCACCATTGAGGGTGCATATCGCATAGAATATCCCTCTTTGAGGAAGGTGGCACCGGCAGATCCCACCATGTCGAGCAGGATGCCATATTCGGCACGGTAATCCTCCAGGTGCGGTTGCTCCGCCCAGTAGCGTGAACCCATGCACCACCAGTCACCGGTCACCTGTTGTTGATCGAACGAAGGTTGTCCCCAATCCTCCAGGTCGAAGAAGATGATGTCGACACCCATCTCCAGCGGTTGTTGCTGCAGCTGACGGGCAATCTCGAGTAGCACCCCCACCCCGCTGGCACCATCGTCGGCACCGGCAATTGGTTGAAGTCTGCGCATTGGATCGCTCTCCTCATCGGCAAAGGGGCGTGAGTCCCAGTGTGCGAAAAGCAACACCCTTTTCTCCTTCTCCGGCGCATAGCTGCCAATGATGTTCCTGATGGGAAGCTCCTTCCCGTCATAGTGGGTCACCTGAGCACGTTGCTCGGTCACCACTGCTCCGAAAGATGTGAGCTTCCTGGCAAGGTAATCGCCACATGCTTCATGTGCCGACGTACCCGGCACACGGGGACCGAAGGCCACCTGTGCTTCCACATAGCGATAGGCACTGTCGGCAATGAAAGCCGGTGACTGCGGTTGATACACTTCTGCCACGACGCTCTTCTTCCCCGACTGGCAAGAGTTACATGATACGGTAAGCAGCATCCCTGCTGTCAATGCAATAACCATTGAAAATATGCCTACTCTTTTCATCCCTCTGTCTTTATTTCTTTTTCAATCCCCTTATTTCAAAATATCCTTCACGCTGCAACTACCTGTTACGTTGGTAGGTAAAATCATAGATCCCCATATTGGTATAGGTCTCGCGCAAAGCTTCCTCGTCGTCGGAGATCACCAGCAGCTTGTCTCCGGCATAAAGAGCCGTTTGTCCCGTGGGAACAAAATACTGTTCATCCCGTTTTACCATCACCACCAGTGTCTTGTCGGGCAGGGGCATCTCGAGCAGGTTCTTTCCGTACTTCAGCGTCTCTTCAGAGATCTCGATCTCTGTCATTGCCGACTTGATCTCCTCAGAGAACTCCACGTCGAAGTCTTCAAACGCTTTGAACTTCGACGGTTTGTCGGCCAGCTTCAGCCACTTGGCCACCAGGGGCAGCGAGGTACCCTGCACCAGCAGGGAGACGATGGTGATCACAAAGACGATGTTGAAGATCCAGCGTGCACCCTCAATACCCTCTGCCAGCGGCATGATGGCGAAGATGATGGGCACGGCACCCCTGAGTCCCACCCAGGAGGTATAGAGTTTATCCTTGAAACCAATCTTCCTGAAAGGCAACAACGTGATGAAAACCGAAAGCGGACGGGCGAAGAAGATCATAAAGAAGGCGATGATCACTGCCGGCAGGAGCACCTCCAGCAGCTCTGCAGGGTTCACCAGCAGTCCGAGTGTGAGGAAGAGCAGAATTTGGCTCATCCAGGCAAATCCATCCATGAACTTCATGGAGGTACGTTTGTGTACGAACTTGGAGTTGCCAATCACCAAGCCTGCAATGTAGATGGCCAGGTAACCGTTCCCCTTCAAGAAGTAGGTGGCGGCAAATACAAAAATACCGATCATCAGCAGCAGCACCGGGTAGAGTGAGGCGTTGTCCATGCGGATGCCATTGATGAGCCGTACGGCAAGACGTCCCAACACAAAACCGATTACCGCACCTATTGCCAACTGCAAAAAGATGCTGCCAATCACCAGAAGGAGATTGGGGTCTTCACCCGACTGGATGATCCCCATGAAGAGGATCGTCAGCATGTAAGCCATCGGGTCGTTGCTGCCGCTCTCCATCTCCAGCATGGGGCGAAGGTTGTTCTTCAGCACCACCCCCTTTGAGCGGAGGATACCGAAGACCGAAGCCGAGTCGGTAGATGAGACGGTTGATGCAAGCAGCAATGCAGTGAGCAGACCAATGCCGAGAGAGGGGAACATCAATCCTGAAATCCACCAGGTGAACAAACCGGTGATGATCGCGGTGAGGAAAACCCCCAGGGTAGCCAGCACCACCCCCGGCACGATCACCGGCCGGATGTCTGAGAAACGGGTATCCAGACCGCCGGAGAAGAGGATGATACAGAGACAGAGGGTGCCGATGGTATGTGCGGTCTGCACGTTCTGGAACATCAACCCGAAGCCATCGGATCCGAAGATCATTCCCACCAGCAGGAACAACAGCAGTACCGGCACGCCAAAACGATGCCCTGCCTTGCCCACCAGCATGCTGATGAAGAAGAGTACCGAACCTGTCAGCAGCAATATCTCCGTACTTATCATCATAGTCTCTTCACTCCTCTGTTATTGTGTAAAGGATATCGTGTCGTAACCTACAATCATTTCTGCCTGCATCCCCATGAGCAATGGATAGTTCTCCTTCACGTGTCCGACGGGGAAACCAAAACAGAGCGGGAAGCTGTAACCATTCACAGCATCCCGGATCGATTGCAGCAGGGGAGCACTCATCTGATCATCCTCCTCGTAATCGGTAAACTGCCCCACAATCATACCGCCAATCCTGTCGAAAACACCTGCAAGCAGCAGCTGACGAATCATGCGGTCCACCTTGTAGGGATGCTCCCCGATATCCTCCAGAAAGAGGATCCCCCCTTTGGGAATTTTTACAAATTTCGTGCCAAGAAGAGAAGTGAATACCGAGAGGTTGCCGCCAAAGAGTCTCCCTTTGACCTGACCGGCTCTGTTCAGATTGTGCTGTTCCACTTCGGGGATTTCATAATGCAACGACTTGCCAAAGAGTGTATCGTGCATATACTGCACCGCCGCATCCTCCTCACCTTCTTCAGCCAGGTGCTTTGCCATGGGAGCGTGCAACGATGCAAACCCCTGGAGCTGCAGGGCGGCATGCAGGGCGGTGACATCGCTGTAGCCCACCACCCACTTGGGGTTTTCCCTGATAGCAGTGAAATCGAGTTGCGGAAGCAGGTGAACCATGCCGTAACCACCCCTGGAGCAAAGGATCAACCGCACTGAGGGGTCGTCCATCGCCTGCTGCATATCAGCCAGTCGCTCCTCCACACTACCGCTGTAACGACCCTGGCTGCCGAGCGCATGAGGGGCAACGATCGGTTGCAACCCCCACCTTCTCAACAGAGCTGCCGCACCCGTCACATATTGTGCCTCAATCCTGCCTGCGGGGGAGAGGATCACGGCGCTGTCATGTTCTTTCAGTGCGGGTGGTCGCTTCATCGCGTCATAGAGGATATAGGTTATGCGTCAATGTTGGCGTAGGTAGCGTTCTCTTCGATGAACTCACGTCGGGGAGCCACCTCTTCGCCCATCAGCATGGTGAAGATGATATCGGCATCGGCGGCATTCTCAATTGTCACCTGCTTCAACAGCCTGTTCTCCGGGTTCATCGTGGTGTGCCACAACTGTTCGGCGTTCATCTCACCGAGACCTTTGTATCGCTGCGTGTGGATGGCATTCTCGTTGCCGTCGCCATACTTGTCAATGAAATCCCTTCGCTGACGCTCGTTGTAACAGTACTCCTCCACTTTCCCCTTCTTACAGAGGTAAAGGGGTGGTGTGGCAATGTAAACATAACCATTCTCAATCAACACCCGCATGTAACGGAAGAAGAAGGTGAGGATCAACGTGTCGATGTGGCTGCCGTCTACGTCCGCGTCAGTCATCAGAATGATCTTGTGGTAACGAAGCTTGGCAATGTTGAGCTCCTTGGAGTCATCCTCGGTGCCGATGGTAACGCCCAGTGCTGTGTAGATGTTCTTGATCTCTTCGCTCTCCAGCACCTTGTGCGGCATCGCCTTCTCCACGTTGAGGATCTTACCTCGCAATGGCAGGATGGCCTGAAAGATCCGGTTGCGGCCCTGCTTGGCAGTACCGCCGGCAGAGTCACCCTCCACCAGGAAGATCTCGCTCTCAATGGGATTCTTGCTGGAGCAGTCGGCAAGCTTACCCGGCAGTCCCGCACCCGAGAGGGGCGACTTGCGTTGCACCATTTCACGTGCCTTACGTGCTGCCTGGCGTGCCGTGGCTGCCAGGATCACCTTCTCAACGATCACCTTGGCCTCTTTGGGGTGCTCCTCCAGGTAGTACTTGAGTGCCTCCCCGATGGCCTGGTCCACCGCCCCGATCACTTCGCTGTTGCCCAGCTTGGTCTTGGTCTGTCCCTCGAACTGCGGCTCCTGCACCTTCACCGAGAGCACCGCGGTGAGTCCTTCGCGGAAGTCATCGCCACTGATCTCCACCTTCACCTTCTCCAGCATCCTGGAGTCCTCGGCATACTTCTTCAGCGTGCGTGAGAGCCCCCTGCGGAAACCGGTGAGGTGGGTACCCCCCTCAATGGTGTTGATGTTGTTCACATAAGAGAAGATATTCTCGTTGTAGGTATCATTGTAGGTCAGGGCAATCTCAATCGGGATGCCATTCTTCTCGGTGGTGATGTGGATGGGATTCTGGATGAGTGAATCCTTGTTCTTGTCGATGTAGAGCACAAACTCCTCCAATCCCGTCTCAGAGTAGAACCGTTCGGTCTTGAACGTTCCATCTTCGCGGGGATGGCGCTTGTCGGTAAGCGTCAGTGTCAGTCCCGCATTCAGGAATGCCAGCTCCCGCAGTCGGGTGGCCAGCGTGTCGTAACGGTACTCCAAGACCGTGAAGATGGTGTCATCGGGCTTGAAGGTGATCACCGTGCCTGACTCATTTGAGTCTCCCGTAATCTGAACGTCAGCGTATGGCTTTCCCTTGGAGTACTCCTGCGTGTAAATCTTCCCATTCTTGTGTACCTCGGCTTTCAGATAGACCGAGAGCGCATTCACACAGGAGACACCTACACCGTGAAGTCCTCCGGAGACCTTGTAGGAGCCCTTGTCGAACTTACCTCCGGCGTGAAGCACGGTGAGCACCACCTCCAGGGCCGACCTCTTCTCTTTCTCGTGATAGTCGACCGGGATACCGCGACCGTCATCCTTCACAGTGATGGAATTGTCTTCGTTGATGAAGACATTGATTTCCGAACAATAGCCGGCCAGTGCTTCGTCGATAGAGTTATCCACCACCTCATAAACCAGGTGGTGCAACCCTTTCTCACTCACATCGCCGATGTACATGGCGGGACGCTTCCGTACCGCTTCAAGTCCCTCCAGCACCTGGATATTTTGTGCGGAATAATTACCGCTCGCCAATTTCAATTCTTCTTCTGACATATTGTTTTGCTTAATTATATCACTTTACAATTGAATGCCTTAGAGAGGCTTTCAATACTGCATTAAAAACGAACAAATATACGAAAAAAACGGCTCTCCGGCAATCGTTTTTTGTTTTTTTAGAGGCAGGCATCACCGGCAGGAAACAAAAAAAACGGACGCTCTGTCCGTTTCATGCACCAACTACATCAAACCATTGATGTTACACCTCATAATCAATCGCCGCCCTCGCCGTACGAACCTTCGAAACATACCCTCCCACCTTCAGGTGCTCGGGATGGATGGCATAACGCTGCAGCTCTTCGAGCGAATCAAATTCACTCTCCAGGATGATGTCATAGTTCTCTGCTGATGCCGCCTCGTGGTTGATCTTTACCTCCATCCTGCGGATCTCGGGGATCACCCCCTGCAACGCTTCCAGCTTCTCCTTGATGATGCGTGCATTCTCAGCCTTTGAACGGCCCTCTGCCTCTTCGGACAGTTGAAACATTACCAGATGTTTGATCATAACTTCACTATTTTTGGTACAACATTTTGGGGTTGCAATTTAGTCATAAAAAAAAGCCGAACATCTCTGTCCGGCTCAAATATCTTCTCATTGCGAAAGGCAATCAGCTTAAGCTGTTCACGTGAGCAGCCAGCTTCGACTTCAGGTTGTTGGCCTTGTTCTGGTGAATGACATTCTTCTTCGCCAGCTTATCCAACATGGAACAAACCGCGGGGTACTGCTTAACAGCTTCCTCCTTCGAAGTCAGGGTACGGAACTTGCGCACCTGGCTGCGAGTGGTACGGGAAGCATACCGGTTGGTTAAACGACGTACTTTGGTCTGCCTGATTCTTTTTTCTGATGATTTGTGATTTGCCATTTGATTGACGCGTATATTTAATTCTTTTTTTTATTTCTTGTAGCCCATAGGGGAATCGAACCCCTCTTTCCAGAATGAAAATCTGGCGTCCTAACCGATAGACGAATGGGCCTTTTGGCGGGCGTGAACCCAGGCGCAACAGCTTGTTGTCTCAATTGCGGGTGCAAATATAGAGCCTTTTTCTGAAAGTGCAAAACATTTCATTCATTTTTCCCAAAAAAATTAACGCTTCAATGGTTACCGGTTCAAAATCAGCTAAAAATGTATTTTTATCACTTTAAAATTGGTTTAATCAGTTTTTTTTTCTATTTTTGCACCCCGTAAATTCAAGAGACAACACATAAACATTGTAATATATGAAACGTACATTCCAGCCCTCAAACAGAAAGAGAAAGAACAAACACGGGTTCCGCAGCCGCATGGCTTCCAAGAACGGCAGAAAAGTGCTTGCTTCGCGCCGTGCCAAAGGACGTGCCAGATTATCGGTATCCGACGAATATTGAGATTGAGCTGTTCAATCGGAAAAAAAATGAGACTGTCTCCAAATTGAGGCAGTCTCTCTTTTTTTGTGCCATGTTGAAAAGAATGGCAAATACGCTCACCCCTGTGGACACACCTATTGCCCGTGCTTGATGCGCAAGCTGAGTTGAGAGAGATTGTAGCTACATCTTGGAGGTTTCAGGAGACATTCACTGGCATACCCTAATTACCCCTTCATTATCCCCTCATAAAAGTATGAGGGGATAATGAAGGGATAGCGACCAATATTAGAACAAATACTTGCCAATAATATGGCAACGACAACGCAACCCAACAGAATAATGGCCATCTCATCCGATTTGATGAGACGGCTTCATTATTTTTTAGTTTCTGCTTCTTTGCAATATCACTGTGTACGCTTCTTTTTCCCTCCTTTACCGGCACACTGCCAGTAATTTTTCCTATTTTTGCAGAAGAATTGACTTATCCGGCAAACTGATCGATCGTTATGAGCAAAAAACAATCACCCAAAAGCCTCTTCGGGGGCCACATCATCAAAAACCTGCTGATGATGGCAGCCGCTGCACTGCTGCTGGCACTGCTGGCTTTTCTGTTTCTCAGCATATACACCCGCCATGGGCAACAAGTGGAGATTCCATCCCTGGGTGGACTGCAGGCAGAGGAGGCCAACAGGCTGCTGCATGCCAAGGGACTCCATGCGGAGATTGTGGACTCCGTCTATTTCCGTGACGGGGTGCCGGGTTCCGTCATCGATCAAACACCCAAGGCCGGTAATAAGGTGAAGGAAGGGCGTGCCATCTACATCACCATCTACTCCCGCACCCCCCAAATGGTTTCGGTACCGGAGCTGGTCGATTATTCCACGCGACAGGCCATGGCCATGCTCACCTCCATGGGGTTCAACCAGATTGCAATTGAAGAGATCCCGGCAGAATATGCCGGCCTGGTGGTAGCAGTCAAATACCATGGAAGGCCTCTGGCAGGTGAAGAGAAGATACCGGCAGCCTCACCGATCACATTGGTTGTGACAAAAGCGTTCGACAGAGACTCGCTGTCGATGGAGAACGACTACAACTCACTCCCGCAACAACCAACAAACGGTCAGCGTGAACTTGGCAATGGGGGAAACATCGATGACACCTTTTTTTAAAGAGCCTGCTTGTGACAAACGACCAATTGGACGACAACGAATTGCTTCCCGAGGAGGAGATCTTTGACGAAGAGAACCGGGAAGATGGACAACGATACGAACATTTTCGTTTCGTGGCCGACAAGGGACAGAGCCTGCTTCGGATCGATAAGTTCCTCTCGGTAAGGATCGAAGGCATCTCACGCAACCGCATTCAACAAGCTGCGGATGCAGAATGCATCCTGGTGAACGACGAGCCGGTGAAGGCCAGCTATAAGGTGAAGCCGCTCGATGTGATCTCCGTCGTGATGGATCGACCCCGCCACGAGCTGGCGATCCTGCCGGAAGATATACCACTCAACATCGCTTATGAAGATGAGACCGTGATGGTGATCAACAAGCCGGCAGGCATGGTGGTGCACCCCGGGCATGGCAACTATACCGGCACGCTTGTCAACGCAGTGGCTTATCACCTTCACAGGGACAACATCAAGGAGCTGGATGACCCGCGACTGGGATTGGTACACCGCATCGACAAAGATACATCGGGATTGTTGCTGGTGGCCAAGACCCCCGAGGCGAAGACACACCTCTCGGCACAGTTCTTCAACAAGGAGACCAAGCGTCTCTACGTGGCACTTGTGTGGGGCAACCTGGAGAAGGAGAGCGGCACCATTGAAGGGAACATCGGCCGTGACCCGAGAGACAGGATGCTGATGCGCGTCTTCCCGGAAGGAGAGCAGGGCAAGCCGGCAGTGACCCACTACAGGGTACTGGAACGTTTTGGCTACGTCACATTGGTGGAATGCCGCCTGGAAACAGGTCGCACGCATCAGATAAGGGTTCACATGAAACAGCTCGGACACCCTCTCTTCAACGACGAGCGTTACGGGGGGAACGAGGTACTGAGGGGCACCCATTTTGCCAAGTACAAGCAATTCGTCTACAACTGCTTTGCCCTATGCCCGCGGCAGTGCCTGCATGCCCGCACGTTGGGATTCATCCACCCCGCCACGGGAGAGGAGATAAACCTGGAGAGCGCGATTCCGGACGACATGCAACAGGTGATCGACCGCTGGCGCAGCTACACTGCATCGAGAGAGATTGAATAGGTTCAACAGATCATGACACCATATATAAAAGAATGAAACGTAACATTGCCATCATCTGGGGAGGCTACTCCTCCGAAAAAGTGGTTTCCGAGAAAAGCGCTGCCGGCATATTCTCCTTCATGGACAAGGAGCGGTACAATATCTGGAAGGTACGCATCGACCGCAATGAGTGGGTAGCAGAGCACATGGGAGCGTTGCTCCCGGTAGACAGAAACGATTTCAGCATCCTCACCGACGAGGGGAAGGTTCGTTTCGATTATGCATACATTACCATACATGGTACACCGGGAGAAGATGGCACCCTGCAGGGATACTTCGACATGACAGGCATCCCCTACTCCAACTGTGGCGTACTGGCATCTGCCCTCACCTTCAACAAGTTCACCTGCAATAACTTCCTGAAGAATTTCGGGATCGATGTACCGGGATCCATCCTGCTGCGGCGGGAAGATCCGTTCACCGCGGATCAAATTGTCGCATCACTCGGGCTCCCCCTGTTTGTGAAACCCAATGTCGGTGGATCGAGCTTCGCCACCACCAAGGTGAAAGAAGCATCTCAGCTGGAGAATGCCATAGTTGAAGCGTTCAGCGAAGCATCGGAGGTGATCGTGGAACAGTTTGTGGCAGGCAGGGAGGTGACCTGCGGCTGTTATGCCTCACACAGGGGGTTCACCATGCTGCCGCTCACCGAGGTGGTCACCCACAATGAGTTCTTCGATTACAATGCCAAATACAACGGCGAAGTGGAGGAGATCACACCGGCGCCCCTGCCGGAAACTACCACACGCAACGTGCAGCAAATCACAGAGCGCATCTATCACCTGTTGGGTGCCCGCGGAATCGTGCGTGCCGATTATATCCTGATGGAGGAGCGCCCCATCCTGCTGGAGGTGAACACCACCCCCGGCATGACCCCCACCAGCTTCATCCCGCAACAGGCAGCGGCTGCCGGCATCAGCATGGGTGATCTCTTCACCGAGCTCATCGAATCAGCCTTCACGGCTCAATGAACCGCGATATCCTAAATTAAAAGCACATGGAAACTACCACACCCTCACAATTTGACGACATCCGCCCGCTGCTCGACAGCGAAGTGGAGGCAACCATTGCGGAGCTGATCGCCGACCCCTACTTCCGGCGGGTTGCCGAACCGTTCATCAAGCCCTTCACCTGGGAGCAGTTCACCGCTACCATGGGTGCCTGCAAGAACAAAGAGTCGTTCCAGCGATCGATCATCTACCCTGTCATGAAACAGCTGATCGGCAAAACCACCAGCGAGATGAAAGGCTTTGGCTGGGAAGATGCCGACAAGAAAAACGGTATCCTCTACATCTCCAACCACCGCGACATCGTGCTCGACGCCGCCTTCCTCAACATCCTGATGTTCGACAAGGCGATGTCCACCACTGAGATAGCCATCGGTGACAACCTGCTCATCTACCCCTGGATCGAGAAACTGGTACGCCTCAACAAGAGCTTCATCGTGAAAAGAGGCGTCTCGGTGCGTCAGATGCTCCAGGTCTCGAAGCACCTCTCCGACTACATCCACCACACGGTGACAGAACGTTCTCAATCGATATGGCTTGCCCAACGGGAAGGGAGGGCCAAAGACTCTAACGATAAGACACAGGTGAGCCTACTGAAGATGCTCACCCTCCACAACAGCACCGAGCCGCTGGCGACGCTCAGGGAGCTGCGGATCACCCCGTTGGCCATCTCCTATGAGATTGACCCCTGCGACTACCTCAAGGCAAAAGAGTTTCAGCTCAAGCGCGACAATCCCGATTACCGGAAGAGTGGAGCCGATGATCTGGAAAACATGGTCACCGGCATCACCGGCAACAAGGGAAGGGTGCATTTCCGCATTGGCAAAAACATCAACAAGATGCTGGATTACATCCCCGCCGATACACCCAAGAATGAGGTGGTGGAGAAGGTAGCCACCATCATCGACAATGAGATCTACCGCAACTACAGCTTCTTTCCATGGAACTATCTTGCCTATGACATGATGAGCGGAGAGCGTCGTTATGTAGAGGAATACACCAGGGAGGATGTAGAGGCATTCGATACTTATCTGAATGGTCAAGTCAGCAAGATCGACATCCCCAATCGCGACGATGCCTTCCTTCGGGAAAAGATGGTGATGATGTACGGAAATGTGGTAAGAAACAAACTGCTGATCCCCTAATATTGAAATGGTGATGAGAAGATCGATGATCCTGACAGCGGCATTGATGCTTTTCATGCTCCTCCCCCGATGCAGTGAGGAGCCGGAGCGACTTGAGGATTACCTGGTCGATATAGCCACACGCGTTACCACCGATGAAGGGTGCCGCTACAGGCTGGATAACAGTCGCCTGCTGATACCGCGCGAGGGGGATGCATGCTCCGGCAGTGACAGGCAGAGGGTGATCCTGAACTACAGCTTCCTCAAAGGAGATACGATACGTGTAAACTCTGTCGGAGAAATCTTCACCGACAGCATCCGGAGTATCGGTTTTCCTGAGAAGCTGGGAACCGACCCGGTCAAGATACAAAGCCTGTGGTTGGGAGGGGGATATCTGAATTTGATCATTGAAACCGAATACCACAGCCAACCGCATAAGGTGGCACTCTTCCGCGACAGCAACGCTGAAACGACAGACCTCTGGTTCAGTCACTCCCGCGACGAAGATCCGCCCGGTTACCGGAAGAAGATGTATGCCTCCTTCTCACTCGAGGCACTACAGGGGACAAACAACGGAGATCCCTTTTCCTTTCGCCTCTTCATCCATACCGACAGCGGGATACGCACCTTTCACTTCACCCTGCCGGAATAGGCTCCTCGTCGATGGTGAAATCGATTGGCAGGAGACACTTCACGTTCACCTTCTCTCCATCGTTCTCACCGGGAATCCAGCGCGGCATCAGTCCCAACACGCGGATAGCCTCGTTGTCGAGTTGCGGATATAACCCCTCAACCACTTCAATGTTGGAGATTGTTCCATCTTTTGCTACAATGAAAGAACAGAGGATACGTCCCTCGATGCCCTGTTGGCGTGCCTCTTTCGGGTAGCGGATGTTATGGGCGATAAACTCAGCCAACCCCTCTTCTCCATAAACGTATCGTGGCATCTGATCCACGATGGTGAGGATCTCATTCTGTTCCATGATCTCCGGGTCGGTCTTGGCATATGCACGCGCGGTGGCACTCTCAGAGGGACGCGTTCTGACAGGGGCCCTGCGGGCTTGCTTGTTCAGCTTGAAATACATCGGCACGTAACTCTCGGCGCGTACGATCTCACCGTTGTGCCGTGCGGGCCGCCAGGGTGGCATCAGCTGCAGGATGCGCAGTGCTTCGGCATCGAGCAACGGATCGGCCCGGTGGATGATGTTGAAGTTGGAGAGTGTACCATCTTTCTCAACCACAAAGGTGTAAACCACCAGTCCCTGGATGTCACGTTCGGCCGCCTCGGCAGGATAGCTCAATGTATTGGAAATAAAACGATGCATCTCGGCGGTGCCACCGGTGTACAAAGGCAGAAAATCGGGGTCCTCTACCACATGGTTACTGGCAGATAATGGTGGCTCCTGGGCCATCAACATAGATTGCGTTCCCTTTAAGCTGCCTGCCAGCAGGGCTATGGTCAGCAAAAGGGTCATCGTGGGTAACTTCATTGGTTTCTATTGGTCTTTTTATGTAATTCGTTATCGCAGTGCAAAGATAATCAATCCGCACGTTTTACAAAAACCAAACCAAAACTGCAACAGGATTGCACACGATTTCAGTGAAATCGGACAAAGAAACAATCCGGAGCTATATAAATATCGTTTCAAATAGCGTATCTTTGTGCCCTCAAAAGATTGTTTTATGCAAAATATCCGTAATATCGCCATCATTGCCCACGTGGATCATGGCAAGACCACCCTGGTGGACAAAATGCTCATGGCCGGTCACCTCTTCCGCGACAACCAGCAACAGGAAGATCTGTACCTCGACAACAATGACCTGGAGCGGGAGCGTGGCATCACCATCCTCTCAAAGAACGTATCCATAAGATATAACGACACCAAGATCAACATCATCGACACACCGGGACACGCCGACTTCGGCGGGGAGGTGGAGCGGGTACTCAACATGGCCGATGGCTGCCTGCTGGTGGTCGACGCCTTCGAGGGACCGATGCCCCAAACACGTTTCGTGCTGCAGAAAGCACTTGAAATAGGACTGAAGCCGGTGCTGGTGATCAACAAGGTGGACAAGCCCAACTGCCGCCCCGAGGAGGTGCAGGAGAAGGTGTTCGACCTGATGTTCAGTCTCGATGCCACTGAGGAACAGCTCGACTTCCCCACCATCTACGGCTCTGCGAAACAGGGATGGATGTCGGACGACTGGAAGAAACCTTCCGACAACATCCTCCCGTTGCTCGACAGCATCATTCGTCATATCCCCGCCCCCAAGATGCGGGAGGGAACCCCCCAGCTGCTGATCACCTCACTCGACTACTCCAACTACGTGGGACGTATCGCCGTGGGACGCGTGCACCGCGGCACCCTTCTCTCCGGCAAGGATTATGCACTCTGCAAAAGGGACGGCAGCATCAAGAAGACAAGGATCAAGGAACTGAACCTGTTCGAGGGACTGGGCCGGGCAAAGGTGGAATCGGTGAGCTCTGGCGACATCTGTGCCCTGATCGGCATCGAAGGCTTCGAGATTGGCGACAGCATCACCGACCTGGAGAAGCCGGAGCCACTCGATCCGATTGCAATCGATGAACCCACCATGTCGATGCTCTTCACCATCAACAACTCACCCTTCTATGGTCAGGATGGCAAGTTTGTCACCTCCCGTCATATCTACGACCGACTGTTGCGGGAGCTGGACAAGAACCTGGCTCTGCGGGTCGAGGAGACCGGCAATGCCGACTCCTGGATTGTCTATGGTCGCGGTGTGCTGCACCTCTCGGTGCTGATCGAGACCATGCGCCGTGAAGGATATGAGTTGCAGGTAGGGCAACCACAGGTGATCATCAAGCAGATCGGCGGCGAGGATTGCGAGCCGGTGGAGCAACTGACAGTAAACCTGCCGGAAGAGTCGGCCAGCAAGGTGATCGACATCATCACCCGCCGCAAGGGAGAGATGCTCTCGATGGAGAGCAAGGGAGACCGCATGCACATGGAGTTCACCATTCCCTCACGCGGCATCATCGGTCTCAACAACTACGTGCTCACCCTCTCCGCCGGAGAAGCGATCATGGCACACCGTTTCCTGGAGTACCAGCCCTGGAAGGGGAACATCGAGAAGCGTCAGAACGGCTCCATCATCGCCGGTGAGTCGGGCAACGCCTATGCCTATGCACTCGACAAGTTGCAGGACCGCGGCCGTTTCTTCATCGAGCCCCAGACCGATGTCTACCAGGGACAAGTGGTGGGTGAACACAGCAAGGAGGGCGACCTGGTGGTGAACGTCACCAAGTCGAAGAAGCTGACAAACGTACGGGCCTCCGGCAGCGACGACAAGGCACAGCTGGCTCCACCTATAGTATTCAGCCTGGAAGAGGCTCTCGAGTACATTAAGGAGGATGAGTATGTGGAGGTGACTCCTCACTACATGCGCATCCGCAAGATATTGCTCGACGAAACCGAACGTAAGCGTGCTTCGAAGAAAGGATCATAAAAAGAGCATGCCGCCCATCTGATTTCAGATGCGGGCGGCATGAAAGATCAAGCGTCTGTTGCCAAGTGCAACGACGCTTTTTTATTTTATCAGGTTGATGAATTCCTCCCGGGTTTTCTGCTCACCGAAGACACCGGTGAAATCGGATGTGGTGGTGATGGAATGTTGCTTCTCCACACCACGCATCTGCATGCACATGTGTTGTGCTTCTATCACTACCATCACCCCCATGGGGTTGAGGGTTTTCTGGATGCACTCCTTGATCTGGGTGGTGAGCCGCTCCTGCACCTGCAGGCGACGGGCAAAGATATCCACCACCCGGGCAATCTTGCTCAACCCGGTGATGTAACCATTGGGAATGTAGGCCACATGAGCCTTTCCGTAGAATGGCAGCATGTGATGCTCACACATGGAGAAGAGATCGATATCCTTCACGATCACCATCTGCCGGTAGTTCTCCTTGAAAAGTGCGGAGCGGAGGATCTCTTCCGGGTCCTGCCAGTAGCCCTTGGTAAGATACTGCATTGCCTTGGCTACCCTTTGTGGTGTCTTTACCAGTCCCTCACGATCAATATCTTCTCCCAGCAAGGTGAGGATCTCCTGCATGTGATCCGCTATCAGGTTGCGGTTCTTTTCTATTTCTTCTGATGACATCTGATTTCTTTGTTGTAGGCTTCTCTTATTCTTCGCCCGAGGGGGTGCTGTGTACCGGTATCTTAACCTCGTCCACCACGATATACATCTCCCTTCCGAAGGAGGGAAATGCCCTGCGTATCTCCTGCATGACCTCTTCAGCCTCTTCACGCTTTTCGAAGTTCCCCACCCGCAACCTCCAAAAGGGAGAATCAAACAACACCACTGTCTCATGCTGCGGAAATGCATTGTGAATCAGTTGCTGCTTGCGTGTGGCTTCGTTGCGTGAGGTGCGTTGATTGTTGCCTGAGAAAGCCTGTATTTTATAACCCCGCATCTTGTAATATTGCGTCGACCCGTCGGCAGAGGTATAAACAGGTCGTGTGGGTGCCATGGAGCGTCCCAGTACACCGCTGATACGTTCATCTTCGTAGACCCTCACACGTCCCTTGCCGGGCTGATCACTGTTTAGCTCCTGAAGAATCTGATTCTTGGGAGATGTCTGTTGACCGTAGAGTGTGGTTGTCAGGAGTGACATCAACAGAAAAGAGAGTAAAATGGGCAATCGCTGCATCACTTTTTTCTGCAAAGGTAAAGAATTACCACAGATTCGGTCTGAATCTGTGGTAAAATTCTGTTAACGGCTTAAAATGCCTCAATGATCGGCATGAACTTATCTACACCAAGTGAGGCACCGCCAATAAGGCCACCATCTACGTCGGGGTTAGAGAAGAGCTCCTTCGCGTTGGAAGCATTGCAGCTGCCACCGTAAAGAATAGAAGTGTTATCTGCCACATCAGCACCATACTTTTCAGTCAGGGTGCTGCGGATGAAGGCATGCATCTCCTGTGCCTGTGCGGCAGAGGCTGTCTTGCCGGTACCAATCGCCCATACCGGCTCGTAGGCCAGCACGATCTTACCGAAATCGTCGGCAGAGAGATCAAACAGGGAAGCTTCTATCTGCGATTTCACGACCTCAAAATGTTTTTCCGATTCTCTCTCTTCCAATATCTCACCAATACAAAAGATGGGGGTCAGTCCGTTGGCAAGCGCCAGCAACACTTTCTCCTTGAGGATCTGCGGTGTCTCGTGGTAATAGGCGCGACGTTCGCTGTGACCCAGGATCACATAGTTGGCACCAGTAGAAGCGATCATCTCAGCCGACACCTCACCGGTATAGGCTCCGGAGGCCTTGTCGGCACAATTCTGTGCGGCAACGCCTATAGGGCTGCCGGCAACTGTTTCCACCACTCCGGCCAGGTGAATAAACGGTGTACCTACAATCACATCGCAGTTCACCTTTTTACCCTTCAAGGCATCATTCAGTTCCTTGGCAAGTGCCACTCCTTCCTGCAGGTTCTTGTTCATCTTCCAGTTACCTGCCACAATGTTTTTTCTCATATTCTTACTTTTATTTAAATGTTACGATTCACAATTCTGTTTCATATCAATCACACCCCATCCTGACTTCGTTTTCCAGCGGCACCGCTCTTTCGCTCCACCACCTTAAGAATGAGCAAGGGCAGCAGCAAGAGAAGCGATATCAGCAACAGACGCATGATGTTTCCTGATTGCAGGTCGCCCTGTTGCACCATCTCCGATTCCTCCATCGTAAGCCCCCCGGGCAACGGATCAGGCAAAAAGCTGTCGTCCCACTTGTTGATGACAACCCCCTCCCTTAAAAGCATCAACCCGGGATTAGAGCGCACCATCGTCTTCAGGACCTTTTCATCACCGTTGGCAAACCGGAAACCGGTACGTTGCTGCTCCTCCCATCTTGTGATGACCTCCGCAGAGGAAGAGGTGACCAGGTAAAAGGGATAACCCCTCTCTTCTGCAAATTGATGCAGGGCTCTGAACTGATCCAGGTGACGTTGTTCCATCTCCTCGAGCGAATAGGCGATCATCAGGAAGAGCCATTCCCTTTCCTGCAAAAGCTCCCGGGTGATGTCACCCTCGAAACTCATTGAGCCGTTCGTCTCATCACGCTGAATCAGCGTCAGGGCAAAATCCTCGATGGCAGGCTTCACTCCTTCACGCACCAAACGGTTGCGCATCTCAACGTAGCTCCAGGTGGTATCGTTCCAGGGGTAGTTCTCTTCCGTGAACTCCTTTTCCACGCCATCCTTGCTATAAATGAAGATCGTCTCATAGAGATCTGCCAGCTCCGGATCCACCTCCATCTGCTCCGGGATGGAAGCACCAATATGATAAGGGCGGAAGTCGAACAGCGGCAACCGGTTAAGGTTGTGCAGCGAAAACAGCAATCCATACAGCAGGATGAAACCGGCAGCGAGGGGTGCCATCCGTCGTCCGAAGAGCGGAATGATCTTCTTCTGATTGAAGATGAGCAATAGCAATGCTGCCAATAACACCAGGTTCTTCCAGAAGGTCTCCCAGTTGCTGATCTTGAAGGCGTCACCAAAACAACCGCAATCCTCCACCGGATTGGCAAGTGCAATCCAGAGCGTCAACGGGGTAAAGAAGAGCAAAAAAAGAAGGATCAGGCGCAATGTTCCTTTGCGGTACAATCCGAGCAACAACAACATCCCCAGCGCGAACTCACCCACCACCATCACCAGTGAGAGGGGCAACGAGAGCACCATCAGCTGTGTTAGTCCCATCTCAATCAGGTAATCGTCGATCTTGTATGCCGTACCAAGCGGGTCCACCGCTTTGACGATACCCGAGAAGGTGAAGAGTCCCCCCACGAAAAGGCGGGCAATCATTACCAGGCTCCGATCAATCTGCTTTATGCCCCACAACAACTTCATGCCCTCTCCTCTCCGAAATGCAGTTTGATCAGCCCAAAGATGGCGTAGTTGATCATATCCATGTAGTTGGCATCCACCCCTTCTGAGATGAGGGTGTGTCCCTGGTTGCTCTCAATCTCCTTGGTGCGGTAAATCTTCATCAGGATCAGATCGGTGTAGGAGCTTACACGCATGCTTCTCCAGGCTTCGTCGTAATCATGATTTTTGGCTCCCATCAGCTCTTTTGCCTTTCGCAGGTAATCGTCATACAGGGCAAGCGCCCGGTCGGCCGTCACGTCGATGCTGTCGGCATAGCCCAGTTGAAGCTGAATGAGTCCAATGATACCGTAGTTCACGATGCCGATGAACTCGGGAAAGATACCCTCCTCCACGCGACTCTCCCGCTTCACCTCCAGCGATCGGATCCTGTTGGCTTTGATAAAGATCTGGTCGGTGACCGATTCCGGGCGCAGTATACGCCAGGAAGCACCATAGTCGGTGAGCTTCTTCGAGAAGATCTCACGGCAGAGCGCCGTTACTTCATCAAACTGCTGATTGGTTGCATCCATCATCAAAGGGAATGAATCTGTGTAACGTAAAACAAATGTTGTTGCCAACGGGAACTCATCTCCAGTTGCGTCGGACAAAGATAGTTAAAAAAAAGGTACAGGAAAACATCCTGTACCCAATTTCTCTTCACTGGTGTTGCTGCGACATCAGGAGACACGGAGCGACTTACCCACACGGAGCACCGTTCGCGTGGAGATGCTGTTGATCTCACATAATTCACTGACCGACACCCCATATTTGCGGGCGATGGCTCCCAGTGTATCTCCCTGTTTGATGCGGTGGTATTTCACATCGCCGGAGACATACTTGTTGGTATTGCTGGTTGCCTCTTTGTAATTCGTTGTGGATGAAACAGTAACTTTGCTGCTGCGGGTCGTCTTTTTATAACTGGAGTTGGTGACCAGATACTCATCACGGTGAGGCACCTTGTTCTGAAAGTCGATGATGAAGTTGGGATTGATTGGTTTACCCAGGAAGCGTGTCTCAAAATGAAGATGGGAACCGAAAGAACGTCCCGTGTTACCGGCCAGGCCGATGGGTTCTCCGGAGCGGACGAAGTCGTTCTCATCTACCAGGAACTTGGAGAGATGTCCGTATACGGTCTCCAGTCCGTTCACGTGGCGGATCACCAGGTAATAACCATATCCTCTTCTTTCAAACTGCTTCACCCTTATTTTGCCGTCGAAAGCGGCATAAATGGTATCACCGGTCTGAGCTTTGATGTCAATGCCATAATGATAACGGCGGCTGCCCCTTCTCCCGAAGTTGGAGGTCATGTGACCGCTTGCCGGCATGGTGAAGTTTTCAAGGTTGACAATGAAAGTGTCGGGCGCATTCTTCAAGCTGCCGTAAATATTGACACTGTTGTTGATCCACATCCCGCCGTAAATATCGTCGGCAGGAATCGCATTGGGATCAAACTCTTCCCGTCTCTCCTCAGCTTCCTCAAGTACAGACAAATCCAACTTCAGCTTCAAACCATCGGCAAACAAGCCTGGTTGATCGCTTAAATTGGAACTGTGTAATTGCTTGTGGCTAACCTCCGGTCTGCTGTTTTCGGGTGACTGGGGTACTGCTTGTGAAAAAGCATTTAAGGTGAAGAACATCAAGGTTGCAGGCAACAGGATGCGTGCGTGTGCAAAAAAATGACCTTTCTCCATTATACTGACTTACTTCTTGTTTTAATTACAAATCACTTCAACCTATCCCTACAGTTCATCATTCGCATATGTATAGGGAAGAAGAAAATGCGGATAGTTGAAAATTTCACTCTCTGAAAAAAAACGGGCCAATTCACGGTCAGCTGTCTCGGGTGAATCAGATGCATGAACAATGTTCTCCTGAACACTGATGCTGTAATCCCCCCTGATTGTTCCCGGTTGGGCTTCTCTTCCGTTGGTGATGCCGGCAAGCTGCCGCACCACATTGACCACATCTACTCCCTTTAGCGCCATTGCCACCACCGGACTAGCCTGCATCGACTCTTTAATCCTGCCGAAAAAAGGCTTGTGTACCAAATGAGCATAATGTTCACGAACCATCTCGTCGGTCATACAAAGCATCTTCATCCCCACGATCTGTATCCCTTTTTTCTCGAAGCGTGCAATCACTTCTCCAAGGATACCCCTTTGAACGGCTGATGGTTTGAGGAGAACTACTGTAACCTGCATGGTTGACAAACTATTACTAAATGACCTTATAAATGTAGATTTTTTTCCTTATTTGAACTCAAAGTAAACTTTTTATTGTTTCTCTTCCAAATAATGAACATTCTTTTTTACAGTCATACGGAATCCAAAAATCAAGACTGAAAGACTACACCGCTGAATATCAATTAATTTAGTCATTACATGTTATAAAACATATGAAACTGATTTTAAACACATTAGACACTTTTTAACATTCTCTTAACAATGTAACCTATATTCGCTCCAATTTTCACAGACATCCCGCAACGAACAACGGCAAGAAGAAAGATTGAAAAAATTCAGCTATTTTAATAGAGTGACTGTAAAATGAAAGTGAAAAGATCTGAAAGAATGAACAGAATTCCTTATCTTTGCCCCAATTTAACATAATAGTGTAGAATTCAGGCATATGCCGATCATCACAAAGAGAAGAATGGAATGAATAAATACAAGCTAATCAACAACATTACAGGATGGATTGTGTTTGCCGTTGCTGCCCTGGTTTACTTGCTCACCATTGAGCCCACGGCCAGTTTCTGGGACTGTGGTGAATTCATCACCTCTGCCTACAAGCTCGAAGTGGGTCACCCCCCCGGTGCTCCATTTTTCATGCTTGTAGGGAACCTTTTCACCCAGTTCGCAGGCGATCCCTCCCGTGTGGCGTTGATGATCAACAGCATGTCGGCACTGATGAGTGCCTTCACCATCCTCTTTCTTTTCTGGACCATCACCCATCTTACTCGCAAGCTGCTGTTGAGCAGCGGCAGCACGCTGCTCAGCAAAGGGCAGATCGTTGCCGTCATTGGCAGCGGACTGGTGGGATCACTGGTATACACCTTCTCCGACACCTTTTGGTTCTCGGCTGTGGAGGGTGAAGTCTATGCCTTCTCCTCCATGCTCACCGCGCTTGTCTTCTGGCTGATCCTCAAGTGGGAAGACAATGCCGACAAGCCTCATTCCGACAAGTGGCTGGTGCTGATTGCATATATCATGGGGCTCTCTGTAGGAGTGCACCTGCTCAACCTGCTCTGTATACCTGCCATCGTGCTGGTATACTACTACCGCAAGACTGAAACACCCACCTGGAAAGGAGGATTGCTTTCTCTGCTGCTCTCCTTCGGCCTCATCATCATCCTGATGTGGGGTATCATCCCAGGATTTACCAAGGTGGGAGGATGGTTTGAACTCTTCTTCGTCAACAGCCTCGGCATGTCATACAACAGCGGCCTCATCGCCTATCTGATCATAATGGTAGCAACCATCGTCTGGGGGCTGGTCGAATCATCTTCTGAGAGAAGATCTGACAAACGGGCACACCTTGCATTGTTCGTTACGCTTGGCCTCACCGGCATCCTCTTCATCGGCGGCAAGGCCTGGTTATGGCTTATCCTGATTGCAGCCGCTGCCTATTTTATCTTCAAGTACAAGAAGATGTCGAACCGTTTTGTCAACCTGGTGATGTCATCCATCATGGTGATCCTGGTAGGCTTCTCAGCCTATGCGCTGATCCCCATCCGCTCGTCGGCCAACACCCCTCTCGACCTCAACTCACCGGAAGACATCTTCTCGCTGGGAAGGTACCTGAACCGCGAACAATACGGTCAGACACCGCTGCTGCACGGCTCCACCTATGCTTCTCAAATTGCAAGGAATGCCGACGGCACAGCCATCACATCGGGTGAAAGGACCTCTTACAACAGGGTATTAAAGACATCGCCCGATCAGAAAGACAAATATATAAAGAGTACTACCGGCAGTTACAAGTATACCAACACCATGCTTTTCCCCCGGATGCACTCCAATCCCAACAACCCTTCCTTCCGCAACCATATCATCGGATATGAGCGCTGGGGAGGCGTCACCGACCAAAATAACAAACCCACCTTCGCACAGAATATCAAGTTCCTGGTCAATTACCAGATCAACTACATGTACTGGCGCTACTTCATGTGGAATTTCGCCGGTCGGCAGAACGATATTCAGGGCGATGGTGGCATTACCACCGGCAACTGGATCACCGGTATACCCTTCTTCGATGAACATGTGCTGGGATTGGGACCTCAGGACAATATCGCCCCCGACATCGTCAACAACAAGGGACACAACAAATACTTCATGCTGCCCCTGTTGCTGGGCATCATCGGTATCTTCTATCAGTTTCGCCTTAAGGAAAAGGGGTTCAGGAGTTTTTCCATCGTCTTCCTCCTCTTCTTCATGACAGGGCTGGCCATCATCCTCTATCTCAACCAGACTCCCTTCGAGCCGCGGGAACGTGATTATGCCTATTCAGGCTCCTTCTATGCCTTCTCCATCTGGGTTGGCATGGGTGTGGCCGGTATCAGCCTCTTCCTGCGCAAATATATCAGGAACACCGGAACGGCAGCTGCTGTTGCCACCGCTGCGACACTCTTCGTGCCACTGCAGATGGTTTCCCAGAACTGGGACGATCATGACCGCTCGGGACGCACGCTGGCACGCGACACCGGTATGAACTACCTCTGCGGTGTAGGTGAGAACGGAATCATCTTCACCAACGGTGACAACGACACCTACCCGCTCTGGTACGTGCAGGAGACCGAGGGCTACCGCACCGACGTGCGGGTCACCAACCTCAGCTTCCTACAGACCGAATGGTACGTAGACCAGCTGTTGCGGCAGGCATATGAGTCGGAACCCCTCCCCATCAAATGGTCACAACCGGCCTATTACGGGGAAACAGGTACAGCCGCCTTCGTGCTTACCCGTCAGGAGATCGAGAATGTACTGCGACAGAACAACATTCCGCAGGTCTCTTTCGACAGCTATTACGATGTGAACGCCTTCAGTGACTCCCTCTCACTGAAGCAGACAATGGAGAACCTGCGCGAGGGTAAGAACAGCAAGATCAACAATCCCTTCAACACCGGCAACACCCAGATCATTCCAGGCAAGCTGCTGAAGTTGGATGTGGACAGTGCGAATGTCGACTGGAAAGCTTTACATTCAAAACCAAGCAACAGCATGGTGATCAACCTGGGCGACAAATCGGCACTCTACCGTCAGGAGTTGATGATTCTGGAGATGCTTTCCAACATCAACGACGAACAGTGGAAACGACCCATTCACTTTGCCACCACCATCACTCCCAGCCTTTACATGAACCTGCAGGAGAGCAACTTCTCCCTCAACGGACTCACCTACCAGGTGGTACCCGGTACACCGCTCAGCGGGGGTGTAAACACGGCCGCCGCTTATGACAACGTGATGAACAAGTTCCGCTTTGGGGGACTGGAGGAGAATCCCGACCTCTATCTTGATGAAACCAACCGGCGTATGATTTCCACCTTCCGCCTCTACTTCACCCAGCTGGTCAATGCCCTGCTGGATGAGGGCGAGAACGAGAAGGCACTGGCAGTCATCGACAAGGCCAACAAGGTGATGCCCTCCTCGGCAGTACCCTATGGCACCGACGGATTGCTCTTCGCACGCGCCTACTACCGCCTGGGAGAGAACGAGAAGGCAGAGGAGATGATCAACGAGATACGGAATCGCATCAATGGCAACCTCGACTGGTTTGCACGTTTGAAACCCCTGCAGATCACCAACACGCTCTCCGACATCATCTACAACAACATCAATCCCTCCCTGCTGATTGCAGGCATCTACCAACAGTACGACAGGGAGATGTACCAGGTGATGGTCGACGACCTGCTGCAACGGGCTCAGTTCTTCTACGCACAGGGCATCAACTACGTGGGCGACATAATCCTGCGTGAGGTCACCGACAGCTCCGTGAGAGGATTCTATGCTGTACCTTCGGGCGACACCATCACCCGCTCACTTGAGGAGGAGACGATGCAGAAAGCACTCAACATGATGCAGCAATACAGTCCCCGTCTTCTGGAACAGTACAGCGGCAAATCGGAATAATAAATCAACAGAGGGACCGGAGCATGGGTCAACCACCTTCCGGTCCCCATTTTTTTTCGCGTAATCATCTTAGACACTATGTGGATTGAACAACCCCCCATGCTCTACAGGTCACTATACCCCGGTTCGCTCTGGCGCATCGGAGACGAAGAGCAGCGGAAAACGATCTACCTCACCTTCGACGACGGCCCCATCCCCGAGGTGACGCCCTGGGTCCTGGAGCTGCTGGACCGTTACGGCATCAAAGCCACCTTCTTCTGCGTAGGTGACAATGTCCGCAAATACCCCCATCTCTACCGGCAACTGCTGGAGAAAGGGCACAAGACCGGCAACCACACCTTCAACCACGTACAGGGTTGGAAGAGCCACACCGCCTTTCTGTTGGAAAATACGGCCAAGGCAGCCGAGTTGATTGACTCCAAACTGTTTCGCCCGCCCCATGGACATATGCGTGTAGCGCAAAACATCGCACTGCAGAAAGCGGGATACAGCGTTGTGATGTGGGATGTGGTGACCCGTGACTACAGCCGTTATATGTCACCCCAACAGGTACTCGACAACGTGAAGCGATATACGCGCGACGGCTCCGTCATCGTCTTCCACGACTCTCTGAAAGCTGAGAAAAGGATGAAGTATGCACTGCCACGTGCCATCGAATGGCTGCTGGAGGAGGGCTACAGCTTCGCTCTGGTGCCGGGCTAACACCCAGCACCCTCTCCCTCACCTTTGTCTACCGTTTTGGCGGATACAAGGAGAAAGAACGGGAGGAGCCCGACACCTCACGCTTCGGCATGTAAGCCTCCTGCCTGCATGCCTTTATGTTTTTAAATTATATTTAACTCTTTTATAGTCTGCAATGTATCTACGAAAATGGCATCTTAGAATAGAGCCATAAAATGAACAATATGGTTAATCTATGTTAATATTATATTATTTGACAGTATTATGTATTGCATAGTACAATGTTTAGACATACATTTGTACCATTATTGAAACAATTACTCAATAAATCGCGCAAATTCTGTAACGTATCCTCTCAAAAACTAGTCAAAGAGGAATCACAAACAATCGAGAAGATGATCGACATCCGTAAATTACACAAATCCTATCACACCGAAGCACTTTCCCTGCATGTCCTGAAAGGTATTGATCTGAACATCCAAGCCGGGGAGTATGTATCCATCATGGGTGCATCCGGTTCAGGCAAATCAACCCTGCTCAACATCCTGGGCATTCTGGACACCTACGATGCGGGCGACTACCATCTCAACGGATCACTGATCAAGAACCTGAGTGAACGGCAGGCGGCACAATACCGCAACGAGATGATCGGATTCGTGTTCCAGTCGTTCAACCTGATCAACTTCAAGAATGCACTGGAGAATGTGGCGCTGCCGCTCTACTACAAGAAAGTGAGCCGCAAGAAACGCAACATCATCGCCATGGAGCATCTCGACCGCATGGGGCTGAAGGAATGGGCGCACCACATGCCCAACGAGCTGTCGGGCGGTCAGAAACAACGCGTGGCCATTGCCCGAGCCATGATCTCCAATCCCAAGGTGATTCTTGCCGATGAACCCACCGGCGCCCTCGACAGCAAGACCACGGAAGAGGTGATGGAGGTGCTCACCAATCTCAACAGTGAGGGGATCACCACCATCATCGTCACGCACGAACGTTCAGTGGCCGAAGCCACCCGACGAATCATCCACCTCAAGGACGGGATGATTGAATTTGAGACCCGCAAGGAAAACGGCATTCACGAAACAATCCCCTCTCTCAATTACTCATCGTTATGAACGACCATATTCAGGAGATCCTCGATACGCTGAAGAAGAACAAGATGCGGACTGCCCTCACCGGGCTCTCCGTATCGTGGGGCATCTTCATCCTGATCGTGCTGCTGGGTGCCGGCAACGGGTTGAAGAATGGGGTGATGCAAAACTTCAGCTCCCGTGCGGTCAACCGCATCAACCTATGGACCGGCACCACCTCCATTCCCTACCAGGGACTCAAATCGGAACGCAATCTCAGTTTCACCGAGAGTGAGGTAGATCTGATCCGCAAGGAGGTGGAGGAAAGCCGCACCATCACCGCCCGCATCAACAGCACCCAGAACATCGCCTACGGCAAGGAGTATGGCTCCTACAGCGTCCGGGGAGTGATGCCCGGTTATTACAACATCGAAAAGCTGACAATCGGCAACGGTGAAGGTCGTTTCATCAACCAGCTCGACATGCGCGAACGGAACAAGGTGATCGTTCTCGACAAGAAGATCGCCGACCTGCTCTTCAAGGATGAATCTCCACTGGGCAAACAGGTGAAAGTGGGACAGCTGATGTTCAAGGTGGTGGGTGTCAACAGCAAGAAGGAACAGTGGGGCGGTTCCAATGCCTACATCCCTTTCACCACGGCACAGACCGTCTTCAACCCCAACCGCAAGTTCTACCAGATCACCTTCACCGTGGAGGGACTGCACACGGAAGCGGAAAACGACCGGTTCAATGAATCTATCAGGGAGTTGATGGGACGGCAACTCGATTTCGATCCCAAGGATGAGCAGGCACTGTGGGTCAACAACGCTCAAAAGGAGTACGTGGAGACAATGAAGATCTTCGGCGGCATCACCTTCTTCGTCGGTATCATCGGCATCCTCACCCTGATCGCCGGTATTGTGGGAGTCAGCAACATCATGCTGGTGTCGGTCAAGGAACGTACCCGTGAGATCGGCATCCGCAAGGCAATAGGCGCCACACCCATGGCCATTCTGAGAACCATCATCATGGAGTCGATCTTCATCACCACCCTCTTCGGATACATCGGCATGATGCTGGGCATAGGACTCACCGAACTGGTCAACTTCGTGATGATGCAGTCGGCCAATGCCGCCGCTGCTAGCGATGAGCCTCAGATGTCGGTCTTCACCAACCCCACGGTGGACATTGGTTATGCCCTCTTCGCCACAGTGGTGCTGATCATTGCCGGTGTCATCGCCGGATACCTACCCGCCCGCAAGGCTGTGCGTGTGCAGCCCATCGAAGCGATGAGACAGGAATGAATAATTAATTTGATGTTCGAAATTCAAGGTGTAGAAACTATAATTCTAGAACCAGGAACATTAAACCAAAAAATAAGAACCAAACAATATGTTCGACATAGACAGATGGCAGGAGATATGGATCACCATTACGCACAACAAGTCGCGTAGTGTGCTCACCGCCTTTGGCGTCTTTTGGGGGATGCTGATGCTGGTGCTGATGGTAGGTGCCGGCAATGCGCTGGAGAAAGGCATGACCTCCCAGATCGAGGGGTTTGCCACCAACTCCTGTTTTTTCGAATCACAACAGACCTCCCTGCCTTACAAAGGGTTCCGCAAGGGAAGAAGATGGAACATTACAAACAGCGACCTTCCGGTGATCCGGGAAAAGGTGCCGGAGCTGCAATACATCTCACCCGTACTCTTTGCCTGGGGACAGGACAAGAATGTGGTGAGGGGTGAGAAGAACGGATCCTACCTGGTGAAGGGCTGCTATCCCGACTACGACATGATCGAGAAGAGCAAGATGATTTATGGCCGCTATGTCAACGACATCGACATCGCCCAGAAAAGAAAAGTATGCGTCATCGGGGAGCGTGTCTATGAGGTGCTCTTCCAGAAAGGAGATGACCCCACAGGGAAACTGATCCGCGTGAATGGCATCCATTTCCAGGTGATTGGTGTGGCCCGCAGCACCTCCGGTGTCAGCATCGGTGGACAGACGGCAGAGACGGTGGTGCTTCCCTTCTCCACCATGCAGCAGGCTTTCAACCAGGGCAACATCATCCACTTTCTTGCCGCAACCGCGAAGAATGGAGTATCGGTGAAGGTAATACAGGAGAAGATCTCGGAGGTGCTGAAACAGCAACATCAGATTGCCCCGGACGACAAGGAAGCGGTATGGACGATGAACATCGAGGAGCAGTTCAAGATGTTCAACAACCTGGGCATCGGCATTGCCGCCTTGATATGGATCGTGGGACTGGGTACCCTCTTTGCCGGAGCCATCGGTGTGAGCAACATCATGCTTGTCACCGTGCGGGAACGAACCCGTGAGATCGGCATCCGCCGTGCCATGGGAGCCACCCCCCTCAACATCATCGGCCAGATCCTCAGCGAGAGCATTGTGCTCACCCTGGTGGCCGGCCTCAGCGGCATCGTGATTGGAGTGGGACTGCTGCGCGCCGTCGGCATCGTGATGAGCCAGGGCGACCAGTTCTTCAAGGATCCGCAGATCTCCTTCGGCATGGCAATCGCATCGCTCATCATCCTGGTGATCATAGGCACCTTTGCCGGCTATCTGCCCGCACAGCGCGCCATGCTGATCAAGCCGGTAGAGGCCATCAGCGAAGAATAAAAAACTGACAACTGATAACTGACAACTAAATAAAAATTACATGAAACGAATTTTGAGAATTGCAGGTTTTGTACTGTTGGGATTGCTGGTCCTCTCCACCTTTGTCTTTCTCTGGCAGAAATCACGCCCTAAGACAGTGAACTACAACATCGAAACCGCCGTGAAGGGCGATGTGGAGAAGCGAACGGTGGCCACCGGCAAGGTGGAGCCGCGCAACGAGATCCTCATCAAGCCCCAGATGTCGGGCATCATTGCCGAAGTGTTCAAGGAGGCAGGCGACAAGGTGCAGGCCGGCGACATCATCGCCCGCATCCAGGTGGTACCCGACATGGTGAACCTGAGCAGCGCCGAGTCGCGTGTGCAGCGGGCACAGCTTGCTGCCGACCAGAGCAAGGCCAACTATGAGCGCGACAGGAGGCTCTACGACAACGAGGTGATCTCACGTGAGGAGTTCGAAAAGGTAGAGCTGCAATACAAGAACGACCAGGAGGAGCTGCGCGCAGCCAACGACAACCTGAGCCTTGTCCGCACCGGTATCACCCAGAGCTCGGCCAAGACCAGCAACACGCTGGTGCGCTCCACCGTGAGCGGTACCATCCTCGACGTGCCGGTCAAGGCGGGCAACTCGGTGATCCAGTCCAACAACTTCAACGATGGCACCACTGTGGCCTCTGTGGCCAACCTGAGCGACATGCTCTTCGTAGGTAAGATCGATGAAACCGAAGTGGGGAAACTCGTCACCGGCATGCCCATGGAGATCACCATCGGCGCCATACAGGACCTGAAGATACCCGCCACGCTCGAATATGTATCGCCCAAGGGTGTGGAGGAGAGCGGTGCCATCCTCTTCGAAATGAAAGCCGCCCTGAAGCTGCCCGACAGCATCTTCATCCGCGCCGGCTACAGTGCCAACGCCGACATCATCCTCGACAAGCGCTCACAAGTGATCACCATCGCCGAGAGTGCCGTGGAATTCAGTGGCGACTCCACCTTCGTCCACCTGTTGACAAGCGAGAAACCGCAGGCTTTTGAGCGGAAACAGATAGAGATAGGTCTCTCCGATGGCATCCACATCGAGGTGAAAGAAGGATTGAATGAGAACGACAAGGTGCGTGGCAGCGAGATCATCGAACAAAAATAATCCAGAGATCATGCAGATCAGACAAACAATCATCCTAGCCCTGCTGCTCATCGGATCCATCGCTCCCCTCGCCGCACAGAAGCGTTACACGCTGATGGAATGCATCGAGACAGCACTTGAGAACAACCGCAACATCAAACAGCAGGAGCTGAACCGCCAGCAGCGTGAGATCGCTTACAGCCAGGCGCGTGCCGACCTGTTACCGAACCTCAATGCCTCTGCGGGACAGAACTTCGTCTTTGGCCGCTCCATCGGTCTCGACAATGTCTACCAGAACACCAATTCATCACAGACAAGCTTCAGCCTGGGTGCGAACATCACCCTCTTCGACGGGTTACGCATGAAGCACAACATCGACGCCCGTAAGGCTGAGATGTATGCCTCCGAGGCGGACCTGGAAAAGATGCAGGACGACATCGTGATGAGCGTCTCCACTGCCTTCCTGCAGGCCCTCCTCAACAAGGAGCTGCTCCGCATCGCCGAGAATCAGTTGGAGACCACACAGGCCGACATCACCCGCCGCCAGGAGCTGGTGAACAGTGGCAAGATGGCACGGGGCGAGCTGTTGGAACAGGAAGCACAACTAGCAAGGGAGGAACTCAACATAGTACAGGCGGCCAGCAATCTTAAACTGGCACTGCTCGACCTGGCACAGATCATGGAGCTGGAAGCGTTCGATGATTTCGATGTGACAGCCCCGCCCGCCGAGTCGCTCATCAGCGAATCCACCTTGCTTGCCTCCGAAGCGGTCTATGAGAGTGCACTACAGAACCGCCCCATCATACGGAGCATGCAGTACCGTATTGAAAGCAGCGAAAAAGAAAAGCTGATGGCCCGGTCGCAGTACTTCCCCACCCTCTCTTTTGGCGCCAACATGGGAACCGGTTATTACAACATGAGCGGACGCAACAACGATGCCTTCAGCACGCAGCTGCGCAACAACATGAGCAATTCGCTCGGCTTCAACCTGCGGATTCCCATATTCAACAAGTTTCAGGTCAGGAACAACATCCACAGTGCCGATCTGGCTATTGCCAATACACGCCTGGAGATGGACAAGACAAAGCTGGAGCTACGCAAGCAGATCGAACAGGCCTATTACAATGCCGTGGGAGCCAAAAGCCGTTGGGATGCCGCCAAAAAATCGGTTGAGGCCAGTAACGAAGCCTATCGCTTTGCCGAAGAGAAGCATGAGAGTGGCCGTGCCAACACCTATGAGCTGACGCTGGCCAAAAACAACCAGACACAAGCCCTGGGCGAAGAGGCACAGGCCAAGTATGAGTATGCGTTCCGGTTGAAGATCCTGGAACTGTTAAAAGATTGATGTTACCGTAACCATTTTGGTTCAGTTACTGTCCAACAGAAAAAATTAAAAAGCAGATGAAAACAACATTTCTTGCAATCCTGACAATGTTCCTGTCAATGAACGGCACCTCCTGTGCCCAGACACGCACCGCAAAAGATGCCTTTGAGGTGAGCGACTTCACCGCGATAGAGGCCTCGGTGGTGGCCAATGTCTTCATTACCCAGTCGCCCGTGACAAATGTCACCGCCGAAGGGAACGAAGAGTTGCTTGAACGGCTGGAGATTAGAATGGAAGGCGAACGGCTCATCCTCGACATGGAGGAAGAACGATTCTGGAAACGATTCGGCAGGAATGCCAACAAGCTGACCATCCGGATCGCTACCCCCACCCTTTCGGAGATCTACTTTGAAGGGGTCGGCAACATCACCATCGAAGGGAGCTTCAATACCCCGCAACTGGTGATCAACAGCAAGGGTGTGGGCAACCTCACCGCAAACAACCTGGAGTGTGAATTTGTGAAGATCAGCTCCGAGGGTGTGGGCAACACCACCGTGGGCGGCAAGACCAACAAGGTGGAGATCGAATCAGAAGGTGTGGGCAATGTCGATGCCGCGAAACTGATTGCACGTGAGGCGATAGTCTCATCGCAGGGTGTGGGCAACGTGGGCTGCTACGCCTCTGAATACCTCAGCATCCGCTCCCAGGGCGTGGGCAATGTACACTACTACGGCAAGCCGGTGAAAACAGATCTCATCAAGGACGGGGTCGGCAAAATACGGCCGGGCGAGTGACCGGTAGACAAAATAATAAAATACTCTACTTCTAATTTACATAAATCCGAAAACGGGGGCTTGTGAAAGTCCCCGTTTTTATTTCATCATCCCGATATCGCGCAGCCAGGAGAGCACCCTGAAAGGCCACTCGTTCACCGTGTGTCCGGTGTTGATATTCCGGTGATATGCACCCAGTGATTCCGGCGATATGCACCCACTTGTTAAACTATCATTTTGACAAAGTTATCTTTTTTTTCTTAAACTCTCACCTTTTAACTCGATTCTATGTGA